>POVV01000071.1_pt1 | contig 94434 bp, 99 predicted proteins | sample 1560271 | NCBI WGS metagenome assembly POVV01 (sample SAMN08337232, study PRJNA429181) | Bioreactor metagenome, whole genome shotgun sequencing project. | biome: cows' rumen and soil; feature: anaerobic; isolation source: anaerobic chemostat enrichment culture, galacturonate as sole carbon... | reverse complement strand
AGAATAGCGAATCCCTCCCCTCTTTCAGACCAGCGGATAACGGTGGTCTATTTTCCATGGTAAAAAATCAATATAACTTCAATCCAGAAAATCATCAATTTCCTATTGACTTTTTATTTGCAGGCTTTTTTTATTTTCACTTTATACTGTATTTACCGATCATCTATGTGCTCTGGTATTGAAGTCCTTTATCTACTATTGCTTTTCTGAACTCCTTTACCGTTTCATCATCTACCTTAGCGTTTTCTGTCATCGTATAATTCCAACCGCATTGCTGCCATTTTTGCTTTCCGAACTCATGATATTTTAATACTTCAAAGGTAAGGTTATCCCCTTTTATGGACTCAAAAAAATCCAGAAACTCTTTTTTTTCTTCTGCACTATCATTTATTCCCCCAATCAAAGGTACGCGTATATGCACACATGGATGCATCTGAGAAGCTTTACGAATATTATCTAAAATTAGAGTATTGGATATTCCTGTAACACGGCGGTGTTTCTCTTCATTACACAATTTACAGTCTATAATCAACTGATTAATAAATGGAAAGCACTCTGATAGTCTGGGATGAGAGCCATTTGTTTCTACTGCTGTGTGAATGCCTTGTTCTCTTAGTTTAATTAAAATTTCCTGAAGTTCCTTAAACTGCATTGTAGCTTCTCCACCTGTAAAAGTAACGCCTCCTCCATCATAAAACATGGGACGATTTGCAAGAGACTCTTTAAGTAAATCATCTGTATCTATATCTTTATAGGAAAGATAGATTCCTTTTGTTCTATGCTTAGTAATACATTCATGTTCAAGGCAATTGCGGCACACGTCCCTATTCAATTTTTTTTCCTGTACTGCATGATGAGGACAGACTTCATCAATGAGCCACTCTTCATCTACAACCAAAACTCCTTCTGGTTTCATTCCTTCAGGGTTTGAACACCATGGACATTTCATATTACAGCCTTGCAAATGATATACCAGACGATTCCCAAATCCATCCTGAGAATAATTAAAACCTTTCTGAAAAATCTTCACCGTTTTTTCTCCTTCCCCAATTTATCACTTTATAAATGGTATTATATATTAATACCATTTATTTGTCAATAACACGGCTCAATATTATATAACAAAAGAGCAGCCCTTAGGGTCTACTCTTCTGCTACTAGTTTTTGTTCTTCTTTACAGGGAACATATTGCGCAATATCCTGTATATTGCATTTAAGAATCCAGCACAAATCATTGATAGTTACCGTACTTAATGGAGCATTTTTCCGCAGTCTGTTAATTGTTGAACTGGATATTCGGTATTTATTAATTAATGTGTAAGTAGATTCTTTTGAATTTTTTAGTGTTATCCAAAACGGACTATAATCAATCATATAAACTCCTCCCTATATAGCATATTATCTAGTCTTTTGGTTGACTATAGTCTATTTAGTGACTATAATAATTTCAGGGAGTGATTCACTATGAAGCCAAATATGAAACTGGAACAGCAGAAAAAATTCTGGGACTTTATTTTTATGGATGATTTTCAATTCTATGATGCATATATCGCTGATTTACCACAAGATGCCCAGAACCGTTTTTTTGATGAAACACCAGATTTTTTTTCTGATTATGTAAACTGTTCCGAAAAAGTAGATTTAGAAAAGGATAAAATTTATCAGAATATTATGCGTAGCATTCACGATAGAAAAATATAATATTTTAATCAAAGGTCTATATTTTAATCCTTGTATAATATTTTTCTTCATCAAAATGATGGATATACGCACCGTTTTTTTGCTGTACCCTTAATGATGTTTCATTATCTCTGTTTACAGACATATAAATTTCGTTTTCTTTAACTATGCCTTTAGCTTTTTCAATGGCAAGTCTAAGGCCGATTGTTCCCCATCCCTTACCTCTAAATTCTTTCTTAATCCCATACCCGATATGCCCCGGCCCCTTTCGCAGAAATTCATTAAGGTAGTGGCGTATCTTAAATAACCCTATGATTTTATCCTCTTCCCATAAAAAGAAACTGGTCTGAGGCACATATCCCGGTGGTAATCCAATTCCTTTTGAATGATTAATCATCTGGGGTAAACTTATGTGTATAAACTCGTTTCTAATTGTACCAAAATATTCATTTATGAACCCATTTTCATCTGCAGGTAAAGATGCAACAAACTCATATTCTTTTTCTGCATCATCCATATTAGCCTCTTTTAAATACTCCATTTACCCTTACCTTCCTTGTCTTCCTAATTTGTTTCAATGATAGTATATATATTTATTTTTACCATATTATTCCTTGCTTTGTATATAGGTTTATTCAAAAAATGTGTACTTAAAATTTGTTATATTCTAACTTCAGGGATTTGCAAAACAAAACTAATCATGATACTATATGGTTAAAAAGAAAGTGGGGACTTGTTATGGATAAGGAAGTTTTAAATTTCACTATTGAAAAGACACATGAGTTAATGAATTCTGCTTCATGCAGTACAGAAGCCAGATCAGCTGCTGAAAATTGGCTGAATGCACTAGGAAGCGAAAACGAAATATCTGCAACCAGTCAATATATTAATGAGCTGGAGGCTGACATTATGCCAGTTTCTACTTTAATTTCTCTGGCAGAGTCAGATACAAGTGTCCAAATTTTCGGTGCTGAGACCGCAAAACACATTGCAGCCCACGCAAGAGAAATTAAGTCTCAGGGTTCAAAATACTGCGACTGCCCTGCTTGTGCAGCAGTGGAAGCAATTTTACAAAATAAGGATGCTTTTATAAATTAAACCATCAACACGCATATTATTATACAAAGCATCAGCCACTTCTGACTGATGCCTTTTTAATGTCGATGCTACTATATAGAGAGTTTCTTTATCGTTTGGATGCTAAAGTATTTCACGAAAGACAATGAGGATAGAAATGAGAACAAATATTATAGAAATATTGAAAAGTTTAAGTACTGCGCAGAGTATAATTTCACCGCAGATAGGTATGCATCAGCAGCAGGTTGCCTATTTAGTATATAAAATCGCAAAGAAATTGGGATTATCTCAAATTGACAGAACGAAAATGATAGCAGCAGGATTGTTACACGATATTGGCGCTTTATCTTTTCAAGAAAAAAAAGAGGTGCTTTTTGAAACAGCAGTAGACATTAATGCTCATGCATACCGGGGGGCCTATTTAGTAGAAAATCTCTACCCTAAGGAGCCTATTGCTCCTATAGTAAAATACCATCATTATCTCTGGGATAATGGAAGCATAATATCTAAGAACCCTCATATACCTTTAGAAAGCCAAATGCTTCATTTAGCAGATAGAATCTGTTCTCTTATCCTTAACTCGAAATTTATCTTGTCTCAGGTTGATGGGATTAAAAAAGTTGTTTCTGAAAACAAAGGAAAAACTTTTGTCCCGGAATTTGTTGATGCATTTCTAGAAATTTCCGGCCAGGAATCCTTATGGCTGGATTTAATTTCCGATGATCCTGTTGCAAAAATTGAACTTGATTATATTACTAATATGGATGTCTCTATAGATGACTTGGTAGAATTGTCCAAAATTTATGCTCATCTTATTGACTTTGGAAGTCCCTTTACAGCTACACACTCCTCGAGCGTAGCACATGTAGCAAAAAAGCTGTCTGAGTTGCTGTTTTTTACAGAAACAGAATGCAAGAAAATGCTGATCGCAGGATATTTGCACGACCTAGGTAAATTAACAGTACCAAGTGCAATCTTGGAAAAACAATCTGCTTTAACTCCTGAAGAATTTGATGTAATCAGATCACATACTTACTATACTTATCAGCTGTTAGACAAAATCAAGTCTTTTGATGAAATAAAATGCTGGGCAGCATACCATCATGAACGGATAGACGGCAAAGGATATCCATTTCACCTTAGCGAGAGTGAATTATCATTAGGTTCCAGAATAATGGCTGTTTCCGATGTGTTTTCTGCCCTGCAGGAAAAACGACCTTATAAAGAAGCAATGTCCAGAGAAAAGACTTGTATGATACTTCGGAATATGGTAAAAAGCGGTGCCCTTGATGCAAAAGTAGTAGGTTTTCTTATTGATAATTATCCACTTTTATCAGATGTTTGTGCAAAAGCAGGCAATACAGCAAATGAAGAATATCACTTTTTGTATCAGATCGGTGTATAAACGTCTCCTATACTATCCAGTTTATCTTGACCCGCAACAACCAAGTACTCCCCCATCCAAGACAATATTGCGTGACCGCATAGTTGTTTTTACTGGGGGATGCTGAAAATTATCTTTTATTCATTGAATTCCAACACAGCAATATTAAATCTTGGTGTAGCTTTTATCTCTAAAACTTTCCCCACCGTTGTTTTCAAACGGTCCCCATTTGTAAAATTAGTACTCATACCAAGTGCGTGCTCTATTGTGTAATAATAGGATGTTGGCAGCTTACTTTCAATAACATTTACTTCTGAACCAATCGTCAATGCATGCCCATTATTTTCTATTGTAAATTCCATTTTTCTCATCAGTATGCCCTTTCTGACAAATTCATTTAGTATTAAGGATTATCATTTTATCTAAACAGTATATACCTATTTTTTCTTTCGAGTATAAAACCATACAAAGAGTATTATATTATAAAACATATACGTATACAATGTATAATTATTTTATTTCTACCTGTTTCATTAATAAAACAATTTTCATAATAAAAAGAATGAACAATAGTGCATTTACATATGGCTCTCTTGTTGCAGTGAAAAATAGAACAGCTAATACACTCAGGGTTAAAGAAGCCTTAGCCGTGATACTCTCCCAAGAGTCCTTTTCATATCGTATAAATAACAGTTTCACTATTCCACACCCTATTATTGTAAAAAAAACAACCCAATAGATCGCGATATTTATAGGACTATTTGAGGTGTAAGAAAAAAGATTAACCGAATAAATATGACCGTCTACAGAATTCCCGTATAACGGCAATAAGATAAATAATATAGACATCACATCTAATATACCCCAAAGTATACGGTAGACTTTTTTTAAATTCAACTTATTTTCTGTTTGAGCAATTGTTATCAATTCTTCTCCCGATAACAATTCATCTATTGAAACAGAAAAGAATTTGGAAATGCCTTTAAGGGAATCAATATTTGGATAACCTTTTTTACTCTCCCATTTCGAAATAGCTGTTCTTGACACATATAACTTCTCTGAAAGTTGTTCCTGAGTTAAATTTTTCTGCACTCTAAGCTGTTGAAGCTTTTCCCCAAATTCCATTCGTTTATTCTCCTTCAATCTACAACTCTATCATATTTAATCCCCGATGATTTTTAATTTTACCTTTAACTATAGTCACTGATAAATTCGATACATATAAACATCATTTCATACCATCACCTTTAAATCGGAACAAATAATATGGTATTCTATCGTTACATTTGATGATATATATACCCCTGTAACCATCAAATGTAGTCTTTTCTTTTTCGTATTAAAGGTGGTCTATCTTCTTATCCCCAGATAACAAAATGACTACCTTTAATACTATTATATATCATAACTATGAATAAATGGATTTTTTTTAATAGAAATATATTCATGAAAATCAGACAATAAATTGAGTAAACTTTATTTTAATGAGTGGTCTTCTCTGCCACTCATTATTTATATTTGTTCAAAAACATTTAGAGAAGCTTTTTCAGTAATTAATCCTGTCCGAGGATTACCCAAAGCATTTTTCACCTCTTTTGCCACCTCCACGTATGCTTGCCAGTATTCAAATTCAGATTCATTTTCGTGTATTATTCTAATACTTTTAACAGTAAATACATATTGCTCACTAAGTGTTTCATTGCTTGGATCAACAAAATATGCGTCATATACTTCTCCAACAACGATAATCCCCGTATCATCATAAACTTTCTTTGCAGCTGTATTCCAAATATCTCCAATAAATTCACGTGTATAATACCTAGGATCAAGGCCCCAAAAGGTAATTTCATATTTTTCTGTTTCCATGATTCACCATTTGCTAAGTTTTATTATAATATATGCATACATTGCCTGTCTTAGATTCATGTAAAATTTTATTTTTATTTTTCTAACTTATCTTAAACTTTTGTGTTTTTTTAGAGTGAACCATTATTGGAAAATCAAAAATAAACACCACAAACACTTATGCTTTTGGTATAATAAAATAACATTTATTCTACGGGGGTAGTTCTATGAAAATGACTGAAAACAAAATTTTAGCAATAGCTATATCAGCAATAATATTAAATCTCATAGCAATAAGATTAGATTATAATAATCATCCAGAATTTGTTTATTATAAACAGAAAGACCAAGTAAACGCTGCCGTAAAAACAATAGTAGAAACTGGTGGAACAGAAGGGATCGAAATACCTGGAATAATTAAAATTGACTATAAAAAAACACAACAAACTATAGGTTTTGAAACTTTTGGTTTCGGATTGGCACCTTCTTCTACAAATATAGGCTTTTACTATTCACTAAATGGCAGCCCTGTCCCATATCTCGGTATAAATCACAAATTACATGTAGTAGACGATCATTGGTTATGGCATGGTGAAGGTGACAATCACGGTTCAACATACCATATAGAAGGAGAATGGTATACTTTTAGAGCGAGTTTTTAGCCACTTTTTAAATACATAGATAAAACCATTATATTCTTCTATGTTAAAATACAACATACAATGGATTTAGGACCGTTTCAAAAATTTGTAAAGTGAGTCATATTTGTATTTTCTATTGCTAAATCCATTCTAGGATATCCCAATTTTTCTCTAACTTCTTCTATAACAGCTTTATGTGCATTTAAATATCCATTCTTGTCTGTAGTTATAGCTGGATTTCTTTTACTTTCCACAATATATACCAAATTACTGATTAAATCTTCGTCGCTTACAAGATGAGCGTTATATATTTCTCCTGTTATATAAAATCCAGTTTCTTCATAGACACTGGTGGCACTTACATCCCAAATATCAGCAATCATTTCTGTTGTGTATTCATCTGTATCAAGCCCGATAAGTGTAATTAAATATCGTTCTGTTTCCATAAATTATACACAAACTCCTTTTTGGTAATAGTATATGATTTATTTCCACAACGGTTAATTCTTATTTTAATTCAAATATTGGTTTCATCTTTCATAACAATTGCCCTTCTATGATTATCTAGTAGGTATATCAATATTATATTTTTTAACTAAAGTGTAACACTACCTATTCTGTTGGTCTATGTTTGTTCTCAAAGTTTGAAGATGGTTTAATGATATCATTCTACTACTCACTTACACATATTAAATAAAAAACTGTATGTTCAAATACATTTTGATAAAACCGGTTGGGATGCTGTAATGCTGTAGTACAGAGTGATGTTAGCTGCTTTGGACTTGTTAAAAAGACACAAGCAATAAAAATGTGGATTAAGTATTTATAAATATTTCTTACGTGCATCATCTGCTATTTGCAATTGGTTTTTTATAGTTTCAGAATCTGCCTTCGACACATTCTCTTCTTCCTCTAACGAATTGATAATTTCAGTATTATTAACTGGAACCTTTCCGTTTTCAACCGGGGTAAACAAATTTTCGTCGTTAGAGTAATCAAGAAACAATAAATATTTCTGGTTCTCTTTCATTTTCATATAACCACTGATATAATATGCCCTCTCTTGGTCAGGAATGGGAAGAAGTCTCTCAGTTTCTTTTATACTGATACTACCATTTTCAGCTATTGGTCTATCTGTATTATTTACAAAAATTTTATGTATTTCAAATTCGCCAGTATAGCTTAATAATGAAGCTTCATCTTCAGAGGTTTCGTTAACCTCATCAACTCTTTGCGTTAATACACCAAGAAGAATAACATCAGATTGTTTTTCAACTTGTGATAAAGTTGTATTCGTTTGATTCAAGTTAAGTGTTCTACATAAGAGAAAAAATAGAACACACAATAATATAATTGCAACTACGATTATAAGTGCCCTTTTGTTTTTTCTAATCATACTTTTCAGCATAGATAATCCCCCTTAATTTGTCTGCATGTACGCCAGGATTTTCCTCAGCCGGTAATCCTAACGGCATATAATCAACTGTTGCATAAACAGGTAGAGTTCAGTCCTTGTATAAAAAACTGGTCCATTCATAAAATCCCCCATTTTTTCGTCTATCTTACTCTCCAACCATGCCATCACCATCTCTATCATCCATATATTTATAGAGCCAATGATCTGAAGAAATTGGCATAGAATACCCGGCAGCTTTTGCTTCTGCTATCGTAACCTGTCCATTGCCATTCGTATCAACACTTGCTAAATCTACTCCTTGTGATTCTGTCAAAACTGCACTATCTGCATTAGCTGCTAATTCGGCTTCTTGCTGTTGTTGTAGAACAGCATTAGCATCATCCGGATTTATATTATCAAAATCATCTACTATATTTTTTCCATTTAAAACATACTCATAATGATAATGTGATGGTATTTGGGTTGTTGTATCAGGATATGTAATAGTGGCAACAAAATTTTCACAACCACCTGCGTCACGAATAACCTTCTCCATATATGCTTGATCGCCATGTCTGTTTAATGTACTGTCCTGGGGTGTAATATTATACGCATTTGATACTCCCCCAAGAGAATCAGCTATAACATGTCCCTCATCAAGATTTTCTTGTTCTGTTCCAAGTACTTTTGCTTCATCATTATAGTATCTACCTTCTGCATTAACTTTCTCTGTTGAATCATCTTGTAAGGTAATCTTATCCGCAGTCACATATACCAACTGACCATAGTCATTTGTAAAAGTCCAATATTGTCTATCTCCGAAACCGATATCTACAGCAACATTAGGCTGTCTAGTCCCCGATAAATCCCCACCATCAACAGAAATAACTTTATATGATACTCCATTATACTCCATTGTCTCGGCAGTATCTTTATCTGCATCAGTTTGTGCTGAATCTACTTTAATTGTTTTGGATACATTCACCTCTTCTGTTTTTACCTTATTTGATTTATCTTCCTTTTTATCATCATTTCCGCCAAAAATTGCAGCTGCAATAATTAAAAAAAATATAAATCCTATTATAGCTTTTCCTGCTGAGGTTTTCTGCCGACTAGTTTTTCTTCTGCTCATATTTTTAGGTTCCCTTCATGATTTTTCTCTTTCTATTTTATCATGAAGCCCGTATTTCTTCCACCATAGATAACAACTGATTCATAACCATACTATTATATAAAGTAGGATGGCGGAATTAATGCAAATGTAACGGTCATGCAAATGATATAAAAATTGATGATTACTCTGGCACTGAATTTGGTGTCCAAACCGATTTTCACAGTGATTACTCAAATGTTAGTCTTGCAATTTCATTAAAGAATGTAGATAGAATAGAGTCGTATTATAATAAATAACATGCATACATATCCAAGAGCAAGAGACAAAATCTCCTGCTCTTTTTTAGTGTTCAAAATATAATAGGTGAAGTTACAATATGGACAACACCCTAAAATTAATATACGCTTATCCGTTTAGGATTAAGTGTATTTTTTGAGTGGTTCTAATGAATTATAAAATGCTTTAGTTTTATAAGAGTATCCTTCGTTACAAGCCTTACAAATTCCATTGTATGTGTACTTGATCTTGAGTAAATCTTTTGTCTTAACGTAATTGTCTTTACCGCAAATTGGGCACGGGATATCTGTAGTAGGATTTTGTGAGCAGAAAATTTCAAGGTGCTTTTCCATGATTCATAATCTCCTTTGGCATTTTATTTAATAATTATAGCACCAACATATATAGATTGAAAAGACAGAACGTTTGGTTGAAAACAAATTAATAATACCAATACCTCAGTTATCCAATTTACTATTTAGTTAATTAAAATAGGGCGTAGACTTTTTGTTATGTCTGCTCCCTATTTTTTATGATTAATATTCAGTTTTTGTTAATTATACATACTTATTAAAAGAGTCTATTCAAAACTCCTTAATCCGCTTAAAATGAAGGTGCTCCATACAAATCATAAGGTGTCATCTGATATACATAATAATTCAGCCAGTTGGAGTAAAGATTGTTGGCATGAGCTCTCCAAATCAACTCCGGTCTGTTTTCTGGGTTGTTTTCCGGGTAATAGTTAACAGGGACTTTTATCTCCAATTCCTTTGCCCTGTCTCTTTTATATTCGGCATCTAGAGTAAATCTGTCATATTCCGGATGTCCCATTACAAATATTTGTCTTCCCTCTTTTGCCATACACATAAAAACTCCTGCTTCCTTAGAATCCGCAAGAATAGTTATTCTGTCGTCAGCTTCCAATAATTCCTTAGACACTGTTGTATGTCGTGAATGCGGTGCATAAAAAACATCATCAAATCCTCTGACTAGTGGTATTTTTCGATTCCTCACCTTGTGCCGAAACACACCAAACATTTTTTCGGGAAGCTGCTCTTTATCAATTCCATAATGGTAATATAATCCTGCCTGAGCTCCCCAACATAGATGCAGCGTAGAGGTAACATTTGTGTTTGTCCACTCCATAATAAGTTTTAACTCTTCCCAATAATCTACATCTTCAAAAGGCATCTGTTCAATTGGAGCTCCCGTAATAATAAAGCCGTCGAATTTCTGATGTTTAATGTTATCGAAAGGCTCATAGAATTTAGATATATGACTGGTCGAAGTGTTTTTAGACACATGACTTCCCACCCTCACAAATGTTACATCTACCTGTAACGGGCTGTTAGATAGGGAGCGAAGAATCTGCAGCTCTGTATCCTCCTTCAGGGGCATCAGATTTAAAAGTCCTATACTTATAGGACGGATATCCTGATGGGTTGCTCGGTATTCATCCATCACAAATATATTTTCCTGTTCCAGTATTTCTTTTACCGGCAAATCATTTTGTACTCTTATTGGCATTATGTATTCCCCTTTTCCCGTTTTATGTAATTATAATGATTATAACTCGGATGATGTATCGGCGTCAAGAAAGACCCCAAACAGGAAATGACCATGGGTTTTTTATGACAATTAATAAAAACATAAAATAAGAGTACCCCCCAAGCCTTTTCAGACCTAAGGAATACCCTTTTCATTTGCTTTATCCAAGTATATTTAGTTAACTTATCCTCTGCATGTGAATGTAGCACATTCTGTGCCGTCACTATGACAGGCATTGCTTCCTTCGACGCTGATTTTACCGGCATGACACGCACAATTGTTATTATACGTACATTCAGTTGCCTTGCAATCAATGCTGCTTCTTTCAGATGCATGCCCTGTTACATCACCAGTACTGTTTGAATAGCTGTTTGAATAACCATCTGCTTTTCTTTCCTGGAAACTGTCACAGCTTGTTTCTCGTGATGATTTAGCACTGTTCCCACCTACTTGAATAGAATCAAGATTACACAAAAACTGTTTGTTGTGCATACAAGTCTGCACGGTACATTTTAATTCTGGCATAATTATACCTCCTTTTTCATGAATTCAGTAGTATTATGCCCAGACAGTATATAGATTATTCCTGAGTTGCTGCTTCACGAACAGCCTTTTCAGAAATTTCTTTTTGTAAGATCTCAATAAATTCAGACAGTTCTTTTTGTCCCTCATCACCTGCGGTTCTGCTTCTCACAGAAACTAAGCCTTCCTCTTCTTCCTTTGCCCCTACAACAAGCATATATGGTATCTTCTGCATCTGTGCTTCTCGAATTTTATATCCGATTTTTTCTGCTCTGGTATCCATTTCCACACGAATCCCAGCTTCCTTTAACTCATTTAATACTTTATCTCCATATTCCATATATTTATCAGAAATAGGAAGAATTTTTACTTGTACCGGAGAAAGCCATGCAGGAAATGCACCTGCATAATGTTCGATTAAAATTCCGATAAAACGTTCAATAGAACCAAATGCAACACGGTGAACCATGATTGGTCTGTGCTTTTCACCATCTGCACCTGTATATTCCAGTTCAAAACGTAACGGTAACTGAAAATCAAGCTGAATAGTACCGCACTGCCAGGTTCTTCCAATTGAATCTTCCAGATGAAAATCGATTTTCGGCCCGTAAAACGCTCCATCTCCCTCATTTACAACATATGGAAGTCCCAGATCATCTAGTGCTCCCTGAAGAGCATCTGTTGCCATATTCCAATCCTCATCGCTTCCCATACTGTTTTCCGGTCTGGTAGATAGTTCTACATGATATTTAAATCCAAAGAGACTATAAACCTGATCAATCAGCTTTGCAACATCCTTGATCTCATCTTTTATCTGCTCAGGAGCTAAAAAGATATGGGCATCATCCTGTGTGAAACAACGAACTCTCATCAGACCATGCAGCTGTCCTGATTTCTCATGACGATGTACCAGTCCCAGTTCTCCCATTCTCAGGGGTAGATCTCGATATGATCTTGGCTCTGACTGATATACCAAAATACCGCCGGGACAATTCATTGGCTTAATTGCAAAATCTTCTTCATCCACTAAAGTTGTATACATATTATCTTTATAGTGTCCCCAATGACCGGAGGTCTCCCAAAGATGTCGATTTAACATAATCGGAGTGGAAATTTCTACGTAACCGTTTTTATTGTGAATTTCGCGCCAGTAATCAAGCAGTGTATTTTTTAAGACCATACCTTTTGGAAGAAAGAACGGAAAACCCGGGCCTTCATCACTCATCATAAAAAGTCCCAGTTCTTTTCCAAGTTTTCTATGATCACGCTTTTTTGCTTCTTCGATCATATTCAGATATTCTTCTAACTCTGCTTTTTTAGGGTAAGCTGTACCATAAATTCTCTGAAGCATTTTATTTTTTTCGCTGCCTCTCCAGTAAGCCCCAGCAAGACTGGTAAGCTTAAACGCTTTTACTGCCTTTGTATTCATTAAATGCGGTCCGGCACATAAATCAACAAATTCTCCCTGAGAGTAAAAACTTATGATGGAATCTTTTGGCAGATCTTCAATTAATTCTACTTTATATGGTTCGTCTTTTTCTTTAAAATATGCAATAGCTTCTTCTCTCGGTTTCGTAAATTGTTCAATAGGAAGTGCCTCTTTTACGATTTTTTTCATTTCTGCTTCAATTTTTATTAAATCTTCAGCAGTAAGCGCTATTTCCCTGTCAATATCATAATAAAATCCATCAGCTACAGAAGGTCCAATTGCCAATTTTGTTTCAGGAAATAATCTCTTTACAGCCTGGGCCATTATGTGAGAAGCGGTATGACGAAATGCTCCTTTTCCTTTTTCATCCTGAAATGTCAAAATATTTAATTCGCAATCCTGATCAACCATTGTTCTTAAATCCACAACTTCTCCATTAATTTCTCCGGCTGTTGCCATTCTGGCAAGTCCTTCACTGATATCCCTTGCTATTTCAATAACAGACTTATTTTCTGCATATTCTTTACTTGATCCATCTTTCAATTTAATTATCATTTTTATTACCTCACATTCTATTTTTTTTAATGAGAACTCTTTCTCTGTCGGGGTGCTCACCTGACCACCCAATCTGAGGCAGTGTTTCCAGCCTCTGCATATCTTCTTTTGAAATATTAAAACTGAACAAATCTTGATTTTCTTTCATTCGTGTTACAGAAGAAGATTTGGGGAGCGGTATTATATTCCGCTGAACAGCATATCTCAGGCATATCTGGGATACAGAAACGTTATACTTCCCGGCAAGTTCTATCATTAATGGTTCTGCAGACATTCTCATTCTACCCAGCGGACTCCAGGCCTGTACCTGAATCTCTCGCTCCTGACAATATTTGACCGTTGCCTCCTGGGAATACCCCGGGTGAAATTCAATTTGATTTACCATAGGCTTAACTTCGCAATATTCCCATAAATTTTCTATATGATGAGAAAGGAAATTACTCAAACCGATAGCTTTGATTTTCCCTTCACCGTACAGTTCTTCCATAGCCTTCCACGTCTCTATATCCAGCTCTTTCCATGCCTGATAATCTGGTGAGGGCAGAGGCCAGTGTATAAGGTACAAATCCAGATAATCTGTTTGCAGCCTGTCTAGGGACTTTTGGAACGCCTCTTTTGTGTTTTCATACCCCATTTCACTTTTCCACATTTTAGAAGTAAGGAAGAAATCACTTCTTGGTATACCACTATTTATGATTTCTTCTCCAATAAAGGACTCTGTCTCATAAAAAGAAGCTGTATCAAAATATCTATATCCAGTCTTAATTGCAGTTCGTATAACATTTTCATTGTTTTCAGGTGCCGCTTTATAGGTACCAAATCCTATACATGGAATTTTAACCCCATTATTCAAGGTATAACAGTCATAAATATTTTTCATCCTCCTGCTCCTCTCTACGCATTAACCTTTCTATAACAAAAAAGTCCCTTTCCACAGAATACTGTAGAAAGGGACGAGTTCACATTAGCCTCGCGGTTCCACCCTAATTGAGCTGATATTTAAATACCAAAACCACTTCATTTGATTATAACGGAATCACCGGACTGTTTTCAGCCACTCGGAGGTAGTTTTCAAATGTTTCTATGATTGGAAGCTTCCAGCCACTGACTTCCTTCTCTGTATCCGTTCGCATTTTACTCGTCTCGTCATCGTATTTATCTTAAATATAGCTTCATTATATCACTATTGTTGCTTTTGTCAACTGCATTTGTTTTACATTATCTTTATTATTACCACTTACATTAAAATAGTAATGCATAAGTTTTTAACACAAGTTGACAAATCAGCTATTATGCAATACAATATACCTATACTATATTGTAATACAAGGTAGGTGGTGAACCAATGATTCCGTCACAATTACTGAAAGGTACACTGGAGGGCTGTATCCTAAAAGTGATCAGCCAGAAAGAGACGTACGGCTACGAAATATCAGAGAACCTGCGGGCATATGGCTTTGCAGACATATCCGAAGGTACAATCTACCCACTTTTGCTTAGGCTGGAGAAGAACGGATTAATTACTGCGCAGTACAGGGAATCTCCAGTAGGTCCAAAGCGTAAATACTTTTCTCTTGCTCAGGCTGGAAAAGAAGAACTTGACCGCTTCTTTTCCAGCTGGCTAGAGCTTGAAAATGCAGTCCATACATTGTTCAAAATTGGAGGAACACAATATGAATCAAAAGACCAGAGAACTCAACCAAAGCAATAACGCTTTAGATAAACAGATACAAGCCGAAAATAAGGAAGATTTTATCAATATGATCTGCTATCTCAGGGCAGCCAACATTTCAGCATACCATCAAGAGCTTGTACGTCAGGATTTAACAGAAATGATTCTTTCTGCCCAACATCGGGGAGAAAATATTCACGAAGTCATCGGAGAAGATTACCGTGAATTTTGCGATAATGTGATCTCCAGCCTTCCTCCTGAAACAGTAAGACAAAGAGTCATTGATTTTTTTGACACAGTTTGCTGGTGCTTGTCCATACTTGGTGTAATTAACATAATATTTTCAAATGAAACAATTCCCCTCTTTTCTCATATAATTACAGGAAAACCTCATGATTTTTTGATTTCTATATCTCTTGGGAGCGTTATATTAATTGGTGTCATTATTATTCTTGCCTTTACGATAACAACACTGATTTTAAAACATTCTTTTCAAACAGAAACAGCAACAAAACACCGATTGAAGGGCTTTTTCTTTGGAGCAGGTATGACCTCATTTTTTCTTCTGATTGCGTGGCTTGGCAGAACAACGCTTTTCAGGGTCAATATTTTTATCGCCTGTGCCGTTGTGCTTACGTTGTTTGCTGCTCATAAACTATTAGAGAGAATTTAATTCAACATACGAAAAATATGTAAACTAACATGAACAGACATTATAGATATCCGCATTTAAGATACCTATAATGCATGTTCGTACACCGCATTCCCAATTTCTTTAAAAGTGATAAGAATATAATCTGTCATCTCTTTTGGAGTCCTGCGAGGCTCTTCTTTAATCCAATGAACCATTGTATTCCATAATCCTCCGGCAGTAAAGTAGAACGCATATTTTGAAACAGGAGGGGCATTTTCTAATTGCTGGGGTATTTCAGGCTGAACTAACTTCCTTTGTTGAAAAATAACGATAATATGTCCTTCTATCATATTGTGCTGTCTCTGATAATTTCTGTACAGTGATATCCTGATAGTTTTTTTTAGACATTAAGTATAGAAGGGCATTTATAAAATGCTTTTGGGCACGGTTCAAGGGCAGTTTATTACTGACTTTCATTTATTTTATTATTCCTTTCTAATGTCACAGAAGTGATGTTATGTAGCACTTTTTCTCAGATGATTGACGCTTAATAAAAGATATTATATCATTGCATTGGGAATGTCACAACAGTGACATTTAATTTCAAAATTATTAATATTTGTACACATCATTTTTAAGATGAACAAACCTGAGCACAGAAACGAACGCAATACTCCTCGTTCTACCGGCTCAGGTTTATTACGATTTGATAAGTTCCAGCATTAAAACTTCATCTAAATCTTTGATATTAGTGTTTCTTTCTATCTTCAAAATATTTCTTATTAAACAATACTGCATTTGAATCAGGTTTAAATCCTGCCGCCAAATTATTGTATAGCTCTGCCTTATCGTACTCACCTAATTTATCGTAGCAGACGCAGCACTCTAAACTTGGTATATATCCCCATGAGTCTTCTTGATAGAATCCCCATGAGTTTTTCGGCCGTTCAAGCCTCAAAATCAGTTCATACCAAAATATTGCCTGACTGTATTTCATTTGTTCCTTAAAGTGAGCCCCTATTTCACAGCATACTTCTCCTCTGGGTGTATCATACTGAAAGCTGCGCAGCATACTTTGCAGTGCTTTATCCGGCTCTTTCACCTGTTTATAGCATCTTGCCAGTTCATTGCAAGCTGTAATATTATCTTCCACCCAGCCGAAACCAGTATCAAGAAATTCTGAAAACATTCTTATTGCATCCCGATAACGACCATGATCTTTTAATTCCCTTGCATAATAGTAAGTACCTCTGGGAGAAAGTTTTTTCCCTCCAGCAATTATACTCTCATATATTTCAATGTTTCTCCCGCTTTTTCTTTCTTCTATTTTTGCGTGAGTAATTCCAATATCCGTATGAACAATGTTTCCATTAAATGCAATATACTCGTGAACAGGCTCAGTCCATTTGAAGTTTCTGCTTCTTTTGATCAGTCTCTCCCTAAAATATGAAAAAGTTGGCCTGCCCTGTTCATCGAAAGCTATATTGTATTTCATCATTACTGCATCTGTTTCTGGTTTAAGCTCTTCTTTCAATTTTTCAAACTTTATCTGATCATCGGGCAAAATAATATCATCTGCATCCAGCCAGAGAATGTAATCCATTTCTGCTTTTTCAAATGCAAAGTTGCGGGCTGCCGAAAAATCATCTATCCACACAAAATCATATATTTTATCAGTATACTCTTCTGCAATTTTTTTTGTGGTATCTATTGACCCCGTATCTACAATAATTATTTCATCTGCAATCATTCCCACTGAATCTAAACATCTTCCTAAAACTTTTTCTTCATTCTTAACAATCATACATAAACTTATGGTAATCAACGTCTGCTCCAATATCCGCTTTTACTTATAATTTATGCATGCTCCATTTCCTTGGTTACCAATATGACCTTTAAGTCATAAAAAAGCGTATTCGCATCCAGATCACTGCGAAAAATTCTCTAACCAAATAATTTACCTGCAGCACAGGATTAGAGGTAGCAGCGATTCCACTAGCATCACTGTACCCTATTTGTTTAGCTATTTGAAGAGCGCGGTACATATGAAAATTATTGGTGACAATGCCAACAGGTTGTTTTAAATCCCCAATTATTTTACTGCTGTTTCTCAAATTTTCCCATGTAGATGTTGATGTATCTTCCAACACAATACGTGCTTTATCTATTCCATGTTTATATAAATATCCGGCCATGGCAGCTGCCTCACTCAATGCTTCCCCCTTACCCTGACCTCCCGATACAATTACGCAGGTATCCGGATTTCTGTTAAGATATACTAAAGCAGCGTCTAATCTTCGCTTTAACGAATCAGTGATTTTTGTTCCACGGACTTGAGCTCCAAGTATAATAATATATGTAAGCGATTTTTGCGTGTTTTTCAGCATTGCACAGCAAATAGCCCCTTCTATAATTAAGAAAAAAATCCCAAAGACTATCAATAATGCCAGCAATTTTTTATTTTGACTGAATGGCATTATTGCAACTATAATGTGCATAATTCCAATCCCAAGCCAAAACAGGGAAAACGTAGAATTCCATTTTTTTGTATAATAGCAAATGATGAAGTAGTATATTAAACAAATAATACCTATAACCTCAAAATATATTTTCATCTCCACCTCACTGTGTAAAAGCAAAAATTCCTCCAAACCTTAAGTTAGAGGAATTTTGATTTTTAGTGTTGTTTATACGTTTTTTCCACAACATTTTTTATATTTCTTGCCACTTCCACATGGACATGGATCGTTTCTGCCGATTTTCTTTTCTTTGTGAACAGTACCTGACTTCTTTTGTTCACGATACAAACGTTTTTTTGTATCCTCATCAAATATCTGATCCCATTGTGGCAACTCATACAACCAGTCTGCTTTGGCATCCACCATATTTTTATATAAGCTTTCTTTATCAAAAGCGAGACTGACTTCTGTTGTCTCATCCATTGACTCTATTGGATTTGGGGCTTTCAGGCTGTCATTGATTCCATCCAGAAATCCCACCATAGTCAACACATCCTGATCATATTTTTCAGAAAGTTCTTTTACCGTACCAGACACTTCAACATCAGGCGCATCCAGAAGCTTTTCATAAATGCCCTTTTCAACATTAAAGTAATCTCCCCAGAACTTTTCTAACTGTTCTCTTGTTAAATCTTTGTTATAGGCCATGTCTCTCCATTGGTCTAATAAACATTTTTCATTCATGGTATATAATACTCCTTTTTCTTAATTTCGCTCGTGCCCTCATTATATAACAAAATCTCAAGATAGTAAATAAGCATTTCTTTATATTCAGTTTGCACGGACGGTCAAAAGAGAGCGCCCTATCTTCCTAATTTCGAATTGAAATACTTTATAATTTCAATTATAATATATCTATCTTCAACTATGTATGATAGAAAGGATTCAGGTTGTTATGAAAAAATCTAAACGTATTTTTGCACTGGCCGGAGCATTTCTCCTGGTCTGTTTATATGGCAGCACTCTGTTTTTTGCTGTTTTTGACCATTCTGCTTCTGCTGATCTGCTGAAGGCTTCTATAGCCGCTACAATTTTACTGCCGATTCTGCTGTATGCATATGGTTTAATTTACCGTTTATCTAAAAATAGAAAATCTGATGAACAAGATAAAGATTTTTAATCTTCTACACGAATAACTGTACAAGTTCCAGGGCAGCACTCCATTCTGCTGCTCTTCTTTTTTCTTGCGGTACATTAAGTATTTCTACTTTTCTTTTCTCCTGTCTTCTTTCCAGGTATTCTTCCATCGTAATTATCTCTTGCATTGTGTTATCGTTGCTCTGACGCATAAAAATACCTCCTTTTAAAAGCCTCAGCCTTATTAGTATATGATTATCTTTGTTAGAATATGCCAAAAATCATGTCTGTTTTTCATTTATAATCTATCCATTTCTTTAGCATGAATTCATTATATATGTGAAATGTGTCATAGATATGGTCTAATCATAAATATTTTATTATCAAATTATAATAAAATAGTTTATAAAAAATGCTGTAATACCTTCTCACCGGTATCACAGCATTTTCTTGTCTTTTATTTATTTCGATAGATAATATCTTCCCGTCCTGGTCCATTACTAATTAAGGTTATTGGGTATCCGATTTCCTGCTCTACAAACTCAATATACGTTCTGCAGTTTTCTGGGAGATCTTCGTACTTATCAATTCCCCGAATGTCACAATTCCATCCCGGAAGAGTCTTAATCACTGGCTTAGCTTTATCCAGCAGATGGGTCACCGGAAACTCTGTTGTTACCTCACCATCGATATCATATCCCACACATACAGGAATCTCTTCCAGATATCCCAACACATCCAAAACGGTAAATGCCACATCTGTTGTCCCCTGCATTCTGCATCCGTACTTAGACGCAACACAGTCAAACCAGCCCATACGTCTTGGTCTTCCTGTTGTAGCACCATACTCTCCGCCGTCACCACCACGTCGTCTCAATTCATCCGCTTCTTCACCAAATATCTCGCTGACAAAAGCTCCTGCGCCTACTGCACTAGAATATGCTTTGCAGACTGTAACAATTTCTTTAATTTCATATGGCGGAATGCCTGCTCCGATTGCACCGTAAGCTGCCAGTGTGGAAGAAGAGGTAACCATAGGGTAAATACCATGGTCAGGATCCTTCAAAGAACCAAGCTGTCCTTCTAAAAGTATATTTTTTCCGTCTTTCAAAGAATTGTGGAGATATAAGGAAACGTCGCATACATAAGGTGCAATCATTTCTTTATATTCTTTTAGTTCATTATATAATTCGTCAGGATTAATCAGTGGTTTGTGGTATAAATGCTCCAGCATTACATTTTTCTGATCGGCAACTCGTACAACTTTTTCTTTTAACAGTTTATCATCAAACAATTCGCTGACCTGAAAACCAATTTTTGCATACTTATCAGAATAAAATGGAGCAATACCTGATTTTGTGGAACCAAAAGATTTTCCTGCCAGTCTTTCTTCTTCATATGCATCAAAATTTTTATGATATGACATAACAATTTGTGCTCTGTCAGACACTAAAATCTTCGGTCTCGGAACTCCCCTATCAACAATTGACTGAATTTCTTTAAAGAGAACAGGGATGTCCAATGCTACACCATTGCCGATAATGCTGGTTGTATGGTCATAAAACACTCCGGACGGAAGTGTATGCAGTGCAAATTTTCCATAATCATTAATTATTGTATGGCCTGCATTTGCTCCTCCCTGAAAACGAACGATGATATCAGCTTCTTTTCCAAGCATATCTGTTATCTTACCTTTTCCCTCATCGCCCCAGTTAGCACCTACTACTGCTTTTACCATTTCAAACCCTCCTGCGTATATTATCGCTATTAATACTTTATTGGTAGTCCTTATGTCGAACCGCCTTATGAATTATACTATACTTTTCCCATTATGTAAAATATTATTTCGCTTTTGTTAGCCTGTCTTCTCTACATTAGAGGTGCAATTAAACGCAGTACCCTGCCGCAAATTGACATAATAGGACTGATTTTTTTTAAGTCAGTAATAGAAACTCTTTCACATTGTTCCAATGTTTTTTGAAAGTCCTGCTCTATATCTTCCACAACCGGATTATGATAAATAAATACTCCACATTCAAAATGCAGGTAAAGGCTCCGGTAATCCAGATCAATCGTTCCGACTGTTGCAGTATCATCATCAGATACAAAAATTTTAGCATGGACAAAACCAGGTGTATATTCATATATCTGTACCCCTGCTTCTATTAAATCTCTGTAAAATGTTTTGGCAACCGCAAAAGCATACCACTTATCCGGTATATGAGGCATGATGATACAAACCTCTATACCGCTTTTAGCAGCTCTTGTCAGCGTATCAAGCATTTCATTGTCCAGAATTAAATAAGGCGTCATTATATGTACATATCTTTTTGCATGATTAAGTATATGAAAATATACTTCTTCTCCCACATCTTCATTGTCAAAAGGACTATCTCCATATGGGATCATAAACCCCAGACTGCGCTTTAGTCCATCATCTTTTGGGGTTAGATAAGCGCTGTATTGTTCAGGTTTGGTCTCTGTAACATTCCACATCTGAAGAAACAGCATAGTCAGGCTCTGTACCGCATCACCTTCCAACATGACTGCTGTATCCTTCCAATACCCGAAACGATTGATTCTGTTAATATATTCATCAGCCAGATTTATACCGCCTGTAAACCCAACATTACCATCTATAACACAAATTTTCCGATGATCTCTGTTGTTCTGTGTGGTCGACAGAACCGGTCTTATAGGACTAAACATTTTGCACTTGATTCCGTATTTTTCCAGTGTTTTGGGATAATTATAAGGCAGCAGCGAAATGCTGCACATACCGTCATACATGAACCTTACTTCCACCCCTTCTTTCACTTTCTTTTTCAGAATTTCCAGTATAGTATTCCACATATAGCCTTCGCCTACAATAAAATATTCCATAAAAATGTATTTTTTTGCGTTTTCCAGTTGTTCAATCAAAGAAGAAAATTTTTCTTCTCCGGATGCAAAATAAACTGCTTTTGTGTTTCTATATGTAGGAAATCCAAGCTGATGCTTCATATAATGTGCCAAATTAGCATTAGCCGGTTTACTGATACGCAGATCTTCTATGATTTTTTGGCTTTGCTCCATATATGGCAATATATCCAGCTTTAAACTACTCAAACGCTTACCTATATATTTTGTTCCCAGCTGTGATTTTACATAAATATAAAACATACATCCAAATACCGGGAAAATAAGAATGAGCAGAACCCATGTCATATTAAATGCCGGATTTCCTCTTTCGTTTATGATATATACCACAACAACTGCTCCCACTACATTCATGATTCCATAAACATATAACACATAATCGCGCAAATAAGTTGCAAGGCCCAGAATAAGAAGCAGTTGTAAAATGACCAAAAGAAAAATGAGCGCCGATCGGCTGAATAAGATGCCAAGGATACCTTTTTTTGCTTTTTCAGCAGTTTTATTTTCCATAATTTCGTGTGCTCTCCTCAAATTTTAATACATTGTTGTAATTATGATCAAAAAGTATTACAATAGAATCTAAGTTTAATTATTATCCCATAGAAAGGAGACTTATACATTGAAAAAATATTTAAAATGGTTCATAAGTCTTGCAGCTATTGGTTCTGCAATTGGCCTTATCATCGCTTATCTCTGTAAGGGCAGATGCGGCGGCAAATGCTGTGATGACAGCCAGGACTATACAGAAGATGATGATTTCGACTTGGACAATGATTTGCAGCCTGTCCCTGACCGTGGGTATGTCCCGCTGAACAGATCCTCAGATACTGCCTCAGACAGCAGTCAGGAAGAGTCTTCGAAAGAAAAAACGGCTGATGATACATCTGCCAAGGAAAGTGAATAGTATCTTGAAAGTTCCCACAGGACCAGACCTTATGCTCTGGTTCTGTTTTATTTTTACCACACCTCTCTTAATACTTCCACTGCTTCTTTTATCCTGCTTTCATTCATATTAGCATAGCCCAGCAATATTGTTGCCTGTTTTTTCTGCTGAGGTTCAATATAATATTCAGAAAGACCGTATACTTTTATTTTTCTCTTCGCTGCTCTTTTAATCAATTCGTCTTCCGAAAGACCATTCACAAAATGAAGAAGGAGATGTACACCGGCATTTTCTCCAGATACGGTACAAAGATCCTGCATTTCTTTTAAACACCCCAGCAGCATATCATGCCTGTTCTTATACAATGCTCTTGTTTTATTCAAGTGTCTCTCATAATACCCCTCTTCTATAAACTTCTGAACAATCATCTGATCGACTTTAGATACCGTAGAATTAAGGAAACTACATCTTTGCTGATAAAGTACAAACAATGGTTTGGGAAGAACCATATAACTCATACGAATGGCAGGTGCTATTGATTTAGAAAATGTGCCCATATAAATTACTCTATTATGATTATCATATCCCTGAAGGGCTGGAATTGGTTTTCCTTTATAGCGAAACTCACTGTCGTAATCGTCCTCTATAATATAACGCGAATCCTGTTCATTTGCCCAATTTAAAAGCGCAAGACGTCTTTTAATCGGCATAACAATCCCAAGGGGATACTGATGAGAAGGCATCACAAATGCAATATCGGCCTCAGATTCTTTAAGTTTATTTATTTCCATACCTTTGGCGTCCATATCTACAGTACAAACCTCATACGATAGATTATTGAACAATCTATAGGCTTGCTTGTATGTGGGATTTTCAAGAGCTACCTTGTGTGTGTTTCCGATAACAGTTGTCAGCAGCATTAACAGATAATCATTTCCGGCACCAACAATAATTTGCTCTGGACCGCAGTTGACTCCCCTCGCCTGATGCAGATAACTGCAGATAGCACTGCGAAGTCCATATTCTCCCTGAGGTTCTCCGAGCCTGAACATTTCAGCTTTATCATCCAGCAGACATTCTTTTGCTAATTTTCTCCATGCGTTATATGGAAAACTTTTTAAATCTACTCCATTTGGGGTAAAATCGTACTCATATTCAATTTCTGACTTGACTGGAATCTTTGAGACAACAGTTTCAGCCGGCTTAATCCGGTATAAGTCTTCTATATGAGAAACGAAATACCCACGATACGGTTCCGCTTCGACATACCCTTCTGATAAAAGCTGTTCATATGCCAATTCCACCGTACTCCGGCTCACCTCCAAATGCTTACTCAGTGCACGAGTTGATGGCAGTTTCTCACCACTTTTAATTTTCTTGTTTTGTATATCTTTTTTTATATAATCATAAATCTGTTCGTACAACGGTGTTTTAGATTCGGGTCGAATATTTATTGTCAGTTCATTCATTTTTCTCTCCAAAAAATTGTGATAACTTTACATATATTCTTATTATCGGAAATATCAAAATATTCAGTTGTGAAAAAAGCAGGTCCACAAATCAGACCTGCCTCACTATCACTTACTTAGGTAATTTAAATGAGCTTTTCAGAGATACAATCCGGTTAAATACAAGTGCTTCCGGGCTGGAATCTTTTTCGTCAATACAAAAATAACCATTTCTTACAAATTGGAAACTGTCGCATCCCTGTGCATCTCCAAAGCTTGGCTCAACGAAACAATTCTTTAGAATCTTGAGCGATTCAGGGTTAAGATTTAATGATCCATCTTCCTTATTATATACGCCTTTTTCTTCATCAACCAGATTTTCGTAAAGTCTCACTTCAACGTTAACAGCATGAGGGGCTGATACCCAGTGGATGGTACCTTTTACTTTTCTTCCGGAAAAACCGCCTCCACATTTTGTTTCAGGATCGTAAGTACAATGTACTTCAGTAACATTTCCGTTTTCATCTTTGATAAAGCTCTCACATTTAACAAAATACCCATGCATCAGACGCACTTCATTTCCGGGAAATAGGCGGAAGTACTTTTTAGGAGGTTCCTCCATAAAGTCATCTCTCTCTATATATAATTCACGGCTAAAAGGAACTTTTCTGCTGCCCAGCTCTTCATTTTCTAAATTATTGACTACATCAAGATACTCCACCTGATCTTCGGGATAATTATCAATTATCAATTTAATGGGATCAAGTACAGCCATCATACGAGACTTCTTCATTTTAAGGTCTTCACGAATACAGTACTCCAACATAGCATAGTCTACAGAACTCTGACTCTTTGAAACTCCACACATATCAATGAACATCTTAATAGATTCTGGGGTAAATCCTCTTCTTCTAAGAGCAGCAATTGAAACAAGACGGGGATCATCCCAGCCATCCACGATCTTATCTTCCACAAGTTTCTTAATATAACGCTTTCCGGTTACTACATTGGTAAGATAAAGTTTAGAAAACTCTATCTGACGTGGAGGCTGCGAAAATTCGCATTCTTTCACCACCCATTCATATAAAGGTCTGTGATCTTCAAACTCCAATGTACAGATTGAATGGGTGATTCCTTCAATCGCATCCTCCAGAGGATGTGCAAAATCATACATCGGATAAATGCACCACGTATCGCCTGTATTATGATGAGTCATGTGCGCAACACGATAGATAATGGGATCTCTCATGTTTATATTGGGAGAAGACATATCAATTTTTGCCCGGAGTACTTTTTCTCCGTCCTTATATATACCCTCTTTCATCGCTTGGAATAGTTCGAGATTTTCTTCAACATTACGATTTCTGTAAGGACTGTCTTTTCCCGGCTCTGTCAGTGTTCCTCTATATTTTCTTATTTCATCTGGGGATAAATCGCATACATATGCTTTTCCCTTTTTAATTAATTTCAAGGCATATTCATACATCTGCTCAAAATAGTCAGAGGCGAAATACAAATGGTCCTTCCAATCTGCCCCCAGCCAGTGAATATCCTTTTTAATTGAGTCAACAAATTCAACCTTTTCTTTTGTTGGGTTTGTATCGTCAAAACGCATATGAAAAGTCCCCTCATATTTCTGAGCCAGACCATAATTTAAGAGAATGGATTTTGCATGTCCTATATGCAGATATCCGTTTGGCTCAGGAGGGAATCTGGTGCTGACATGATCATATACGCCTTCTGCCAGATCCTTATCTATTTCCTGTTCAATAAAATTCTTTGAAACTGTTTCGTTTTCCATAGTTTCCTCCTCAAGTAGTCACATTCTGCCAATTATCTTACCATAAAACGAATACAACGACAAGAACTGTAACAGCAATATTTTTAGTTCTATTCGGGATCACTGCTGAGATAGCCTTCTATTTTGCTGATAAGTTCAAGAAATCTGCAATCCAGTCTTACTTTTTCTTCCTTACTTTCTGCATGAATATTAAACTCTGGTATACCCAGCAGCATGTGATTTGCATCTTTCCAATCTCTTTTTAATATCCGCTCAATCTGCTCCCACCCTTCATACTGTACAAGGAAACAGATTTCCAGATTGTGTTTCATATTTTCAATGCACTTGTAAAAATATGGAATTTCATCTATCTGAAGTTCCTTTACAAAATCCAGTAAATCTACAAGGCATCGTTTCAGCGGAACAAGTTCTTCTCTTTCCAGGCTTCTCATAACACCCTCCCTCTGTAGCCTGAACCAGAAAACCACCATAAATCTATCTGCATTATATCATAACGCTATATGAACAACATCTTTCCTTCGTCATTTTTCAACAACCCTCGACAAATCGTTGCAATTTTATACTCCTTTAAAACAGCTGATTTTAAACTGCTGAAATATTTTTCATCTCTTATATGAATATTATATATTTCTTTACACATACTATAAGAAAAAACACACCCTGCCGGGTACTTAGCAGTAAATGTGCCCCGGCAGATATTTTATATTGAAGTAATCCTTTGGAGGCTGTCAAATGAAACCATTTACACAAAAACATAAACGTTTTTTTATCAGCACTTTCTTTGGTGCTGTTTTTGTCTTTGCAACAGGAACGCTGCTGCACTTTTCTTATCAATGGAGCCATAACAACTTTATTATGGGACTGATATCACCAGTTAACGAGTCCGTATGGGAACACATGAAAATGGTATTTTTTCCTGCTTTGTTTTTTTTCGCCTTGGAATATATTTTTCTCTTTCGCACTTACTCCCATCTACTCAGAGCAGACCTTGCCGGAATGCTGGCTGGTACCATATCCATTCCCATTCTTTTCTACATTTATACCGGACTTATAGGGCGGCATTTGCTGTTTATAGATATATTACTATTTATCTTCAGCTCTGTTTTCACCTTTTATGTCCGGTATCGCTCCATAATGTCATCAAAATCCAAAAGATATACCTTTATCTACTTTCTCTGCATACTAAGTTTAGGATTATGTTTTTTAATCTTTACTTACTATCCTCCTGATATAGCACTGTTTATTTCCCCTTAATCTCCCCTAGTGCATGTTTTAAATATAGATAATAGTAAGGCCTGCAAAGCTGACTTTTCCCGTCAAAATAAAGGTAACGGAACCGTCATGCTCATATCTTCCTTTTTCTTCAACACCCCCAAAAGAAGTATTAAGTTGATTAACCATTTTCCAGTTACGAGGGACATAAAGTTCCACCCCCCCAAAAGAGTTATCTATATAAATTACTGCCTCACCATCCGGCACTGTTGCATGATCAAAATATACCTTCATTGCGCCAAACGAACACCTTAAACTGGCGGTTTTAAACTCATCTGAATTAATATATTTAACACTGGACCCAAAACTTGTTTCCATATTCAGTTGATTTCCTTTCATGGTCTCTATCTCCTCAAAGCTATCGTCAAAATAGGAAGAATGCCACTGTTTCTTGGGATGGTATATAAAAGATATCCCTATGCTTCCCAGTAAAGCCGCTCCTAGAATGGTCCATGGACTTAACATTGTAATTCCCAATGGTCTTGCATATATTATACATAAAAAAGCAAGCGAAAACAGTCCACCGGGAACATTTCTGTGAAGTATGCTTTTGACCAGTGATGCAAGAAATATTACCGATAAAATAATCATGCCTATGCTAACGCCCATATCTAAAATACCCAGCCCATTTACAATTAACAGTGCTGCGCCAATAATAAAAAACATTCCCCAGAATACTCTTTCTTTTTTCATCCTTTTACCTCTTTTCTTCCAGCCGGTTGCGAAGCGGCTTATAATAATATCTTGATACATATACCTGTTTATGAGTGTTCTTGAATTGTACTGTGCATGATGTGGAAACAGATCGGTTGATGGAATAAATACATCTTATATTTAATATAGTGGACTTAGAAACTCTCATAAAATATCCGGGGAGAATTTCCTCTAATTCATACAGCCGGTATTTAATTAAATAAATATCATTTGCAGTGTGGGCATATATTTCTTTTCCATCCGTTTCAAAGAAAAGTACATCTGCAAGAGTCAGATAGAATTCAAATCCTTCTTTATAAAATACAATCTGTTTCTGTTTCTTAGACAATTCACTCAGCACACTCTGAATCTCCTGTACTTTTTCGTTCAGGCTGCTGCTCTTGATAATAACCTCTTCCTCAATTAAGTTTTCATCAATCTCAATTCTTATTCTCATCTCTTTCCCCTCTCCACGCATTAATCTAATCACATATTTATTTTCTTGTAAATACAGAAATCGTACGTGGTCAAAAATACGATTTAAGTGGTTATTTTTCTGGACTTTCTTACCACATCAGGATAAAATACAGATGGGAATAAAACAACGGATAAGGAGATCAAAATGAAATTCGTAATACAAAGAGTATCAGAAGCATCTGTCACAGTAGATAAAAATATCATAGGTAAAATAGACAATGGCTTTCTTGTTTTCATTGGCATAGCTGAAAACGACACGAAAGAAATTGCTGATAAGCTGATCCGAAAAATGATTAACCTTAGGATTTTCGAAGATGAAAACGGTAAAACAAACTTATCTCTGAATGATGTAAATGGAAGCCTTCTGCTGATTTCACAATTCACACTTTATGCTGATTGCAAAAAGGGAAACCGCCCTAGTTTCATCAATGCCGGAAAACCTGATATGGCAAATCATCTTTATGAGTATATCATTGCTCAAACACAAAAATCTGTCCCGTACGTTCAGACTGGTAGTTTTGGCGCTGATATGAAGGTTTGTCTGGTTAACGATGGACCTTTCACCATTATACTTGATTCTGCTCAGCTATAATAATATGCATTATATATAAATCTTTTTAAAAATCTATATTGACAACACCACTATTTATAGTGTATATTATTAACGTTGCGTATGATTTATGCACAAGCTGTCGTGGCTCAGTCGGTAGAGCGTCGCCTTGGTAAGGCGGAGGTCGGCGGTTCAATTCCGCTCGACAGCTTAAAAAAACCCTTGATTTCAAGGGTTTTTTTATTATATAAAATTTAAACATCTATTTATTTTCTGGCATTAAAACCACGCTGATAAGGCTCTGGCCATGAATAATCTATATTAAGATTCCGTGCTGTATGGAGTACCCAATAAGGATCACGTAATAATTCCCGGCCCAAGGCAACCAGATCCGTACGTTCACTTCCCAATATTTCTTCTACATGATGGGGGTCACTTAACAATCCAACTGCTACAGTAGGTATACCGGAAACCTGTTTAAGTTGTTCTGCAATCTTGACCTGATATCCTGGATATATAGCCGTAGGTGGCGTTGGTACTACTCCGCCTGTACTCACATCAAGCACATCTATATAAGGCTTGACCAGTTCAATAATTTCACTCATTTCCGCAATATGCATTCCTTCCGGCTCGTAGTCCTCTGCTGATACGCGAAGTAACACAGGTTTATCAGCCGGCCAGACTTTATGTACCGCCTGCAGTATTTCAATCAATATGCGGCAGCGGTTTATCGTAGAACCGCCATAACTGTCTGTGCGCCTGTTCGTTAACGGAGACAAGAACTCGCTGATCAGATAGCCATGAGCTCCATGAATTTCTATGGCATCAAATCCAATTTGGGCTGCACGAGCTGCTGAACATTGAAATGCATTAACTACATCGGCAATATCACTTTCTGTCATCTCATGAGGCATAGGCGAGTCCTGATCATAGGGAATAGCACTGGGTGCATAGATTGTTTTTTCTCTTGCCTGGCATTTACGCCCTGCATGATTGAGCTGAATTGCCACTTTTGCCCCCTGTTTTTGGCAGGAAGAAACTATTGGTGCAAAAGCTTCTGCCTGTTCGTCATTCCAAAGCCCTAAACAATGGTCTGAAATTCTGCCGCATGACAAAACCCCCGTGGCTTCCATAATAATCAGCCCTACACCACCAACAGCACGTGATGTATAATGAATAAAATGAAAATCATTTGGCATCCCTTTCGCTTCAGCACTGTACATACACATAGGAGGCATAACAATCCGGTTGCGCATAGTCATGTTTTTTGTAGTAAATGAGTTGAATAAATACATAAAACATTCTTCCTTTCTATGTTAAAATTTTATAAGTTCACAAGTTTTGTTTCACTTATTATATCACGCTGAAACTGCTTGTACAACAGAGAAGGCCCCCTTTTCTAACCTCACAAAATAGTAATGAGTAGAAAACCAAGAGCCCGGAGGCAGTGCACCCTCAAGGCTCTTAGTCTGTTAGCTATTGCTATAAATAATCATTAACATTGTCCTTTGTCACCAGAACAAATGGCACCATAACCTCTTTTTCTGTATTTTCTCCATTAATTGCCTTCTTGATTAATTCGATTGCACTCTCCACCTGAGCGGGGCCATCCTGGAGAACTGTAGCGCCCATCTCACCGTCTTTTACCATCTGCAATGGATTTTCATTTCCATCTACTCCTACACAGATAATATCTGATCTTCCGGCATCATTACAAGCCTTCTGGGCAGCTGAGGACATATCATCATTATCACAAATAATTGCTTTTAACTCATCTCCATACTGGTTCATCATATCTGTTGCAACATTAGCCGCTTTATCTGCCTGCCATTCACAGGGAAAATCACCTACAGATTCAAACTTACTGTTGTCTTTCATCAGATTTTCAATACCTTCTCCACGCTGAATCTGAGCTGAATTTCCGATTACCCCCTGGCAGTGTGCATATTTTCCGCCGTCAGGCACATTATCAATTACCCACTGTGCAAGCATTTCTCCTGCCTTTACATCATCCGGACCAACATAAGCCATAGCTACATCATCTGTGCTGTCCGTTTTAGAATTTACTACAATCACTTTTATCCCTGCATCCACCATTTTGGTCACAGCTGCATCAGATGAACTTGCTTCCGCCGGAAGAATAATCACATAGTCACATTTTTTTGCAATACATTCATCTGCACGGTCAATCTGCTTGTTTGCATCAGTCTCTCCATCCAGAATTCCCGTCCAACCGTCAATGATCCCCTCTTTCTCCAACCCATCAAAAGTCTCTTTTGCATAGTCATTAATCGGTGCGTGAAAAGGATCAACAATGTTTTTTGAGATATAACCACAAATAATCTGGCCGTCACCATTTACATCTCCTAAAACTTGTGTTTCAGTACCTTCGCTTGTTCCATCACTCTTACTGTTCTCATTATTCGATTCTTTTTTTTCTCCGCAGCCGGCAATCATAACGACCATCACTGCTGTGCAGACCAACATACTTAACAGTTTCCTTTTCATATAACATCCTCCTAAATAAAATGTTTATAATCCGAAGGCATTTTTGCCCCCCAAATTATCCATCATGGGCCGTAAGAAATACAGGCTTTTCAATTGGTTTTCTTATTCATTACCATATCAAGAAGCACCGCACCGATAATAACAGCACCTTTTGTCATGGATTGGTAATAAGAATCGATTCCGATCAAATTCATTCCATTATAAATAAAACCAATAATAAAGATCCCCATTAACACACCAGGAACAGTGGCAACTCCACCGGCAAAGGATGTGCCTCCAAGAACGCATGCAGCTACTGCATCTGTTTCATATCCGATGCCTATATTAGACTGAGCAGATGCCGTTTTAGCCGTAAAAATAACTCCCGCAATACCCGCCAGAAACCCTGAGATAGCATATACTGCAGTTTTCGTCTTTACTACACTTACCCCTGATGCAATAGCGGCATTCATATTATCACCTACTGCAAAAACATACCTGCCTAATTTCGTCCAGTGAAGCAGCAAATACATTAAAATGGTGACCAGAATTAACACCAGAATGGGAAAGGGAATTTGGGCAACCTTTGAGGAGTATATACTTTTAAATGTGGTTTCTGTGATAGGAATTGCCTGCCCTCCACTAATGACCTGTGCAAACCCTCGAATGATCAGCTGTGTTGACAGTGTCACCACAAAGGGAAACATATTGAATTTTGAGATAAGCAGCCCATTTATAGCCCCCCACAGGGTAGATATCAGTACTGCCGCTAAAATTGCCGGTAAAATGCCCCATCCCTTATTTGATATCAGCTGACCTAGTATACAGCTGACAAGCGCCAGCTGAGCCCCTACCGAAAGATCTATTCCCTCTGTAGTAATGGCAAGGCACATGCCGTAGGCTATCATAGCATTAATGGATACTTGAGTTGCAACGTTAATCATATTGCTTGCACTTCGAAACGACGGCTCCACAAAGGAGATAAATACCATCATCAAAAGCAGGATGACTCCTATCCCGTATTTTCCCATAAACATACGAAATTTGTCTTTATCCGCACCTAATTTCTTTTTCGTCATGATATCTCCTCCTATTTCCCGCCAAACGCCTTCATTAGAATCATTTCCTGATCTGCCATTCCGCTTAATATTTCCTCTCGGTGAATTTCTCCGCTTATTCTGCCTTCATGATAGATAAGAATTCTGTCACTCATCCCCATTACTTCTGGCAATTCGGAAGAAATCATAATAATCGCCATTCCTCTTGCCGCAAACTGACACATCAAATGATGAATCTCTGATTTCGCCCCCACATCGACCCCTCTTGTAGGTTCATCAAGAATTAGCACCTTAGGATTTGAAAGAAGCCATTTTGCCAATACAACTTTTTGCTGATTTCCGCCACTAAGAGAAAACGCTTCATGTTCAATCCCTGCAGCTTTTAGCTGAAGCAGTCTGCTCATATCAGAACAATTCTTCTCCTCCTTTTTCTTGTTTAAAAGTGGTGCAGTCTGAATTAAAGGCAGCGTGGGAAGCGCCATGTTTTCACGTATTGAGCGATGAAGTAAAAGGCCGTAATTTTTCCGGTCTTCATTCACCATACAAATCCCGTGCCTTATTGCCTGACCGGGTGTTTTTATTTTAATCTCCCTGCCTTCCAGAAACAGTTTACCTTCAACCATAGGATCTATTCCAAATATTGCACGCATTGTTTCACTTCTTCCAGAACCCACCAGACCTGATATTCCGAGAATCTCCCCCTTTCGTACGTCAAAACTTATCTCCTCAAATCCCGTTCCAGAGAGTCCCTCTGCCCGAAAAACAACATCTCCGATTTTACAGGAAGTTTTGGGAAAAACTTTTTCTATTTTTCGCCCCACCATCATAGAAATCAATTCCTCTTTATCTGCATTTTGCATGGAACGTGCACCTACATATGTACCGTCACGAAATACAGATATATGATCACAAATCTTAAAAATTTCTTCCATCCGGTGAGAAATATAAATAATAGCTACGCCTCTGTCTTTTAGTTCCTTAATGATTTGAAACAGGTGTTCTGTTTCTGCACTGTCAAGAGAGGATGTTGGTTCATCCATGATAATTAGTCTCGAATTATAGGATACCGCTTTAATGATTTCTACCATTTGCATCTGAGCCAGTGTCAGTTCTTTCATCAGTGTTTTTGAACTGTATGGAAAGTTGAATTTTTTAAGAAGTTCATCTGCGCGCTTGTTTTGGCTTTTTTTATCCAGAAAGATTCCTTTGGTATCTTCTCTTTTCAAAAATATACTTTCCGCAATGGTTAAGTGAGGTTCTGGATTTAATTCCTGATGAATCATTGATATTCCCGCATTTAGAGCCTCTGTTGGTCCTTTTACAGAATAAGGGGCTCCCTCAAAGATAATTTTCCCCTTATCCTGCTGATGTAATCCTATGATACATTTCATCAGTGTAGACTTTCCGGCTCCATTCTCACCCAGAAGCGCATGAACTTCCCCCTTTCTGATGAATAGTTCTACATCCTTAAGTGCCTGTGTTCCACCAAACGCCTTAGCTATACCATGGCATTCCAGCACATAATCTCCTTGCTTTTCTTCTCTGTGCAGCAAATTACTCACCTCATTTCATCTATAACCTCACCCTATAAAGCACATTTGCATTCCTGCAACAAAAGCATCACCTAACCCTATCGTATATCGTGGTTTTTCCAAATACCTGGAAGGAACAAGAATAATATCGTGCTTAAGCTTCATTTTATTGACACTTTTTGCAAATGACATACCTACTGAACTCAATTCTGTGTTTAGTGTTTCTCTGCAAGCTGATGGAGTTCCATATTTTCCTGTCCTTGCTCTGGTCCCAGACAGTAAATTTCCAAGCGTCAGTCCCCTTTCCAGATCAATTTTCTCTATATTGTCTCCGTAATACATTGCATAATCTTTACTGTGCATCACAATTCCTTTTACCGGATAAATGTCCAGAAGATAATTTAATCCTGCTATAATAGATTCAATCTCATTTTTATCTGTACATATTCCTTTTTTACTTGTTATTTCTATTAATTCTTCTTCATTCATCCCCATAAAATCAACGGTTTCTGACAGTTGCAAATATAGACCCTCTCTGATTGATGAGTGAAAATAATGTGCACTTTCAAAATAAATCATGATTTCCGGATTTATTCTTTTTAATGTTTTATAATGTTTATCCAGCAGCGCAATTCTTTCATTTAAAATCTGTTTATCTACTATTGCATTAAAACCAGATATACTATAGGAAAATATATCTGAGGTGTGCTGTTCCAAATAGTCAAGAAATCCCTTATCCACAGGCAAACCCTTATGAATCTGGTCGTAGTCCGCAATCAGTCTGTTGGATTGTGGAATTTCATACTGTTTCCCTAAAGCCTCGATGATATCACCTTTTGCAAATTGGATGACCAGGTGTATTACTGCTGGCTCTTCAGAAGCACAATTCTGTATTGATGTCATATTTCCAAAACAAACTGACTCTATTGATTTGTATTTCATTCGTTCAATCACTTCTTTGGATCTATCTGTTATATGGATTACAACCGGCATTCCCATTGCTCCAAGTGCTGCTGCTCCCTGAGCACAGGTTCCTCCAAGGCCATATTTTATATCAAAATACACTCTTAATTGATCAATAATATCGCCCTTAGTTATTTCTACTTCTCCTCCATATCCATTTATTGCATAATAACAGACGATTCTTGCAAAGTCTTCCATACTGTCAATGGTTTCTGCTTCGTGAAAAGAAGGTTCTTCCCTCAAATATTGTTTCAACATTTCATTAAAACTGCCAATATCCCACCTGACAATTGCATCCAGATTACTGGTATATCCCAGAACAGGTCTTTTTCCTGTTTCCAAACAACGTGCATTCAGTCTGGGAACCTCCTGAAGATATTCCAGATACTTATCCTTATAAGCCATCCATAACCTCCCAATCTACAGTTTATATTCACTCAACAATAGTTCTACATCATCATAAGAGCTTTGCCGGGTATCGTTCTCCTGACTATCTTCAAAATCATCATAGTGTTGAAGTACATATAAAAGAGAATCATTTACTGCCATTTCCAACAAATGGGAATCAGGCTGAAGTACGGAAACCTTTTCCTTTTTTTCTACAATCCGGAGAATACAATCAGCATACTGTGACAGCCTTGTATGAACCTCCGCTGAAATTACTATAGTATGCATTTGTTTTTTCTTCGCAAGCTCCATTGCCTGAAGGACCTGTTTTGACGCACCTGACCGTGATATGGCAATCATGGCATCATTACAAGTTCCAAGGCTCACATGATTTAAAAAATGCTCTGGTATCATGGAATAAGAACAAGGAATTCCAAACCTTTCCAGACGAAATCCCAGATCTAATGCCACTGGCGTGGTATTTCCGGTTGCCACAACAAATATCATTCTGCTCCTTTTAAGAATACAGACTGCTTTTTTTAACAATTCAATATCTATTGAATTCTTTAATTCTGCGACTCTTACTGCCGCAAAATCAAACAACTTCTGGGTTGAATCAAACAATTCATTTTCATCATAATCCGCCCCTATTTTTCCCAAATCGTTAGACAACAAAAGCCTCATCTGATAATAGCCCTGATACCCTACATGTTTACACATTCTGACAACAGTAGCTTCACTGCTTCCACTTTTTTGTGCAAGTTCAGAAATATTCAACATAATTGCTTTTTCAGGATTACTTAATATATATTCTGCTGCTTTCTTTTCAGCCAGAAAAAGGGCTTCAAAGTTATTTTTTATGCTTTCCAGTACTGTATTGCTGCGTTCATTCATTACACTACAGTCCTTTCGCTATTAACACAGTCATCCCGTTATTATTCATGCTTAATGGAAGAAAATCTGTAATACTATTGCAATTCACTTAAGGAATAATATTTCACCTTATCATCATCATTAAACAACTTCACTTTGTGTTCAATTACCGCTTCCATTGCTTTCACACTAGAAGGATATAGTTCAAAGGGTTCTCTGATTTTTTCATCTTCTAATGTTTTTCTCAATTCCTGATAGAACGCCTGTTTAATATCAGAAGAAATATTGATCTTATTAATTCCTCGTTTTACGGCTTCTGCAATTTCCGAATCTTTATTACCAGAACCACCGTGGAGCACCAGAGGAACAGAGACTTTTTCTTTTATTTCAGAAAGAAGATTCTGCTTTAGTTCTGGTTTCATACCTGCCGGATAAATACCATGTGCTGTGCCAATTGCAATCGCCAGCGTGTCACATCCGGTTTCATTTACAAAGCGTACAGCGTCTTCAGGTTTTGTATAAATAATGTCATCTGTACCGCCTTCGGTATCCCCCTCTGTAGTGCCGATGGTCCCCAGTTCTCCTTCTACAGATACACCTAACGGATGCGCCAATTCACATACTTTTCTGGTTATTGCAATATTTTCTTCAAAGGGCAGAGAAGACGCATCAATCATGACTGAGGTAAACCCGGTTCGAATTGCTCTTACAATCGGCTCCCATTCACTGTGATCAAGATGAATACATACCGGAAGATATGAGCCGGATGCTCTGTCAATACACATTTTCAGAAAACTGTCGCCTTGGAACTCCAGTTCTAACGGATGAATTGCCAGTATGACAGGTGCCTTTAATTCTTCACATTTATCCATTACACCATTTAATATCTGACCTGTACCAATATTAAATGCCGGGACGGCAAAGTTGTGTTCACTGGCTGCTTTTAGTAGTGTTTTCATGTTAACTAACATAGATTTCCTCCTGCTTTCTGAATAAGGTTAAAAGGATATTTTCTTACTTCACTGGTGTATTCACTAACATAGTATTCTGGTTCAAAAAGTTATATGAAATTTTTTTTCATAAAAATTTAAAATGTTAATAAAGTTATTACTATCCTCCTGATTTTTTACACAAATCTGCTATATCAGACAGATCTCTTTATGAAACCATGAAAAAAAATTTTACCCCGAATCCACATGTTTTATCTTAAAATACAGTTACAAAAACAGGACAAAATTCTTATGATTGAATTTTGTCCTGTTCTATTATACGCTTATTAATTTTACCAGATTGTAACTCCTATACGTCTCTTTTCTTCCCCCAAAACAATACAAAAAGAATACACAATACAATATAGATGCAGCTGTTTCGCATAAAAATTCCGGGGTCACTCTGCATTGGTCCCCCCGGTCTGTTGGCTCTCATCCCAATGCTGATTAATGCGTAAGGATATACTACTCCATATCCTTTTGACAAAGCAGCAATTGAGCCTATACCTCCAACCAGTGCAATCCCCACAGGCACCGCAAAACTTTTGACCACAAGAGATATACATAACTGTATTGCACAAATCACAATTCCTCCCACAGAGCCATACAATAGCCATTCAACTAAATCAGACGGTACATTTTCTCCTAATCCGGAAAGTATTCCAGATAACCAAAATAATACACCAATCCAAATCTGTGTAACAATCACCATACCCCCGGCGATGACTAATTTTGAAAGATAATGATATATAAAGGGAATTGGGAGCGTTAATACATTATTCCAGTTGTTTCCGGTGTGCTCAAGTCGATACAAATAAGACGCATAAACCCCAATCATCGCAGGCAAAAAGAAATAGCATGTAAAAAGCGTGTGCTGCGTCCAGAGACTATACCACTTATCCTGCAAAATCCCTATGTTCTGGACATAATTAAATGTTCCCATAATCGCAGGTATAAGAGGAAGAAATAAAAATGCGATCCATACTGGACTATGTTTAAGTTTTCTGCTTTCCGCATAAATTGATTTAAGCAACATGGCTATATCTCCTTTCTTTTTAACAGCTGATATCCAACACTAAAAATCCCGATAAAAAAAATGATAAGAAGTGATACCCCAGTAAAATTCATCCCAGTCTCATAAAAATGGGTAATACGGGTTTCTCTGTTCCAATCCATTCCAACTGTAGTCAAGGCCCCATAATAACCCCAGAGTACAAGATATTTTAACTGTCCCGGAAAGAACAAGCTAAATAATCCCAGAAAAGTCCCACTTAGACCAATACTAAGAGGAATCATCTGATTGACAAAATACAATGACAATATTTGCTGAAACAGCAAAACGGTTAAACTAACCAGCATAGATGCAGCAAAATACATGAAAATCTGCTGCATTGGTACTTCACCCTTAAAGTGCTTTACCCTTCCAAGGATTAGTATTAACCCGGCCTGAAGAATTGAAGCGCCCCCAACAAAAACAGAACCACAGGCGAACTTTGCCCAAAACAATTTGTACTCCGGTAAAAGAGTATACAACAGTTTATGCATATCACCCTTATGTTCAATATCACATATTCTTGAAGCCACTACTGACACAACCACCGGCATCATGATTGTATTAATAACAGGAAATTGGTATAGAAAATACAGCCATCCCTGCTTTAACATTTCCTCATTCATTCTTCCTGCTGCCCACACTGCCCATAAAGCCTGTGCACCTATGCATAATACAATAATCAATCCATTTTTTCTATGCCGTATTTTTTGAAATTCTATAAATACTGCTTTCATTATAAACTCACCGCCGTTCCAGTCAATTCCAGGAAGATATCTTCCAGATTTTTATGTCGTTCTTCAATCCTTACAATTTGCACTTCATGAGCAAACATGTCCAAAATGTATGCAGACAATTTTTGGTCTGAAATTCTTGGTAAAAATATATAATCGTCTTTCACCTCAAATGTAATTCCCTGCTCTTTTATTACTTTTACGGCTCTTTCATTATCCATTGTTCGAATTGCTATCTTGTGACTACTATGCTTGTGCAGCTCTGACAACTGATCCTGAAAAACAAGTTCTCCTTTGCTGATAATTCCGATATGATCTGCCATCTGATCAATCTCACTTAATAAATGGCTGGATACCATAACAGTTATTCCATATTGCGAAGGCAAAGAGCAAATTAGTTCCCGCATTTCTGAAATCCCTGCCGGATCCAGCCCATTAGTCGGTTCATCCAAAAGCAAAAGTTTTGGGTTTCCCAGCATCGCGCCAGCCAGACCTAATCTTTGTTTCATTCCCAAAGAATAGTGTGATACTTTCTTCTCTTGTTGATTTTCCAATCTCACAATTTCTAAAACCCGGGAAATTTCTTTTTCCGGTACACCTTTTAACATACTAACTATTTTTAAATTTTCTTTCCCGCTTAAATGACCGTAATAACTTGGAGACTCAATTAGAGACCCTGTATTTTTTAATATTGATATTCGGTTTTTTTCATTCAGTGTTTTTCCGAATACATTTACTGTTCCACTTGTGGGTTTGGTAAGCCCCAGTATCATTTTCATGGTTGTTGATTTTCCGGCACCGTTAGGTCCCAAAAAACCATATACAGAACCCTGTGGCACACATATATCAAGATCCTTTACGCGCATCGCTTTTTTGTATTGCTTACTGAGAGAATTTGTAGTTATAACATTCATATTTAATCTCCTTCTTCATTGTTCATTACGAATATAGCATATCAGCATACCCTTACTTGCACCTTTACCCAACCTTAAATCTACCTTAATCTTTTCAACTTTCCCCCAACTTCAAAAGATTTTAGGATATAATAAGTAAAATGAAAGGAGTACGAACTTGAAGAATATTTATGACTGCAAGCTTCTTATTGTAGATGATGAACCGGATTTGAGAAAAATGTTAAAAGAACTGCTTTTACAAAATGGGTTTGGACTAACAATTACTGCCGGTAACTGCATGGAGGCACGACAACAATTTCAAATAGAAGAACCCGATGTAATTCTGCTGGATGTTTCCCTTCCAGATGGTGATGGATTTCATCTTATGCGAGAATTTCGCTCACTGTCCTCGGTTCCCATATTATTTTTATCTGCAAGAGACGAAGATGAAAGCCGGCTGTTAGGTCTTGGGCTTGGGGCTGACGACTATATTACTAAACCATTTTTACCAAGAGAGCTTATCTTAAGACTTCATGCTGTTTTGAATCGTACCTATTTCCCGTTTACACAAAACAAAGCGGAAAAACCCGTCTTTACACTTGGGGATAGTACCATTAACTTTAATAATGCATCTGTTACCTCACCACGTGGAAACTATACCCTTACCGCAAAAGAATTTGCTCTCCTTGAAAAGCTCTATGAAAACAGAGGAAAAATAGTAACCGGGGACAGATTGTGTCAGGCGGTATGGGGAGACAGTCTGTATGGTTATGAAAATACCCTTATGGTGCATATCCGCCGCCTACGCGAAAAAATAGAGTCATCTCCGTCAGCCCCTTGTTTTTTATTGACCATACGCGGCATTGGTTATCAGCTGACCGGAGGTGAGGACAGGTGAAGAGTTTGATAAAAATAGTCCTTCGCTACGTAATTTCCGCTGTTGCTGTTGCTATAACTATACTATTGCTCAATTTTATTCTGTTCATGGGCATATTGTCTAACTCCGGAAAAATGCTGCAAAATAGAAACAGCGTACAACAGGTTTCCGAACATCTAAAAAAGGTAGATTCTGCCTATGTCCTTTCAGATGATCTAACACAAGCTCTGTCCAGCCAAAAACAATGGGCAATGCTCATCAATGAAAAGGGCGATGTAAGTTGGGGACTCAATCTTCCACAGGAAATACCACAGCATTATACTTTATCTGAGGTCGCAAGTTTTTCTCGCTGGTATCTGGAAGACTATCCTGTTTATGTATGGAAACATCCTGACGGTCTTGTGGTATTAGGATATCCTAAAGACAGTATCTGGAAACACGATATGGTATTCCCGCTGAATGTGATACAAAATTCACCACTCCTATTTTCTATGTTTCTTATTATTAATACGGGTGTTGCAATTATCCTGTCATTTCTTTTTGCTTTCCGCCTGTTCAGATCACTTAAAAGCCTTACAAAAGGAATTAATCAGCTGACCACTATGCAGCCTGTCCTTCTTCCCACACATGGCGTTCTTGGCGAACTTGCAAATGGGATCAACAATGCTTCCTTAAAACTAATTCGTCAGGAAGAAGTGCTAAATAAAAGAGATACTGCACGCACATCCTGGATTGCAGGAATTTCTCACGATATTCGCACACCACTTTCAATTGTAATGGGATATTCGTCTCAATTAGAAACAGATTTTTCCCTGTCACCGGAAAAAAGAGAACAAGCAGGGCTGATCCGCAGACAAGGAGAAAAAATAAAAAATTTGGTGAACGATTTGAACCTGGCTTCTAAATTAGAATATGAGATGCAGCCCCTTCGTTTTGAAACAATTTTAATTTCGCCTTTAATACGTGAAATAGCCGTAGATTTTTTAAATAATAGTATGTCATCACTTTATCAGTTGGAAGTATCGATTTCAGATGAAGCACAAGATATCTCCCTCGAGGGTGATGCCGAATTATTAAAGCGGGCAGTTTCCAATTTAATCACAAATAGTATGACGCACAATCCTAACGGATGCAGAATTAAGATTTCTTTGACCCGCGAAGCCAGAAACTGCCTGATCAGTATTACTGACAATGGAACAGGTTTTACGAGAAAACTGCTCCATACCTTAAATCATCAAAAAGCCTCGGTTGAATTAACCTCTCACGGTTTAGGATTAATTATCGTAAGGCAGGTTATTGCTGTTCACAATGGTACTGCTCAGTTTTTAAATCTGGGTGAAAACGAAAACGGATGCCGGGTAAACCTTTGCCTGCCCATATACTCTTTATCACCGGCTTATAAGAAATTTAAAGAAAAGCGGCATTAACCCCCAAATGGTTAATACCGCTCTCTTTACCCTAGGCTTATTTAACATACCTGCATTATTTTTTCACCAGATATTTTCTCATGTCAATTGCACAGGCAATTAATATGATCATACCTTTAATGATATACTGCAGATTCTGATTAATAGAAAGAAAATTTAGTGCAACAAATATAATACGCAATATAAATACGCCTAATACCACACCACCAATTGTCCCTGTTCCTCCTACAAATGAAACGCCTCCTATTACACAGGCCGCAATAGCATCACATTCATAATTAAGTCCTGTATTAGCCTGATTAGAGCCAATACGTGCTGCCTCAATAAATCCAGTTATTCCATACATGCAACCTGCCAGTGTATGTACAGATATTATTGTTTTTCTGACATTTACACCTGAGACATTGGCTGCTTCAGGATTTGACCCTACTGCAAACATATTTTTTCCGAAAGTAGTTTTATTCCATACAAACCACATAAATGCCACTACTACACATGAATACCATACATAATTGGGAATAGGAACTCCAAAAAATTTTATTACACTTCCTGTAACAAAAACTTTAAAAGAATTATCAAGACCCGATAAAGGTTGTCCGTTATTTCCGTTCATCATAATATACATCAGCAAAATACCATAAACAATAAGCTGTGTAGCCAGTGTCACAATAAACGGATGTAGTTCAAACTTAGCTACAAAAAAACCATTTACCCATCCAACAATACCGCCTACTACAATAACCAAAAGTATAACCAGCGGAATAGGTACAACGGGCAAATTGGGAAATATTTTTGTTGCATAAGTGACTGACTGGAGCATAGAAGCAGAAATACAAGCTGTTAAACCAACCACACGACCGGCTGACAAATCTGTTCCCGTCAAAACAATCGTTCCTGCAATACCACAGGCAATAGGGATATTTGCTGCAGAAAGTGAGATGATATTAACAAGTGAGGGTATACTTAAAAATCTGGGATTCTGTGTGTAAGTATATATCGCCGCAATAATAATAAGCATAAAAATAGCATTATTAATTGCAATTTCTTTCCAATAGGTTATCTTTTCATTACGTTCCAGCTTTTTATAATCAATATATCTTGTTTTTATGTTCAAAACCGACTTCAAAGAACCTTACCTCCTTTATACGTACTTTGCAGCATATGTCATGATCTGTTCCTGAGTGGCCTCTTTTGCAGACACCTCTCCTGCCAGACGTCCTCCGGACATCACCAGGATCTTATCACAAATCCCCAGCAATTCCGGCATCTCCGAGGATACTACCACAACAGCTTTTCCTTTATTTGCCAAATCTATGATAAGCTGATATATCTCGTACTTAGCCCCAACATCTATTCCCCGTGTAGGCTCATCCATCAGCAATACTTCCGGATTCGTCAAAAGCCACCGTCCAAGTATAACCTTTTGCTGGTTTCCGCCAGACAGTGTACGCATTTTTGTTTCCTGAGCAGGTGTTTTTGTCCGCATTGAATCAATAGACCATTTCGTGTCTTTTTTCATCGATTTTTCACTTAAGTAAAAACCATATTTCTTATGTTTTTTCAGACTAGAAATCACTGTATTTTCACGGATGTTTAAAATACCAAAAATACCGGTAGCACGTCTTTCTTCTGTCAAAAGTGCAAACCCATTTTTTATGGACTCTTTTGCGCTGCGGTTTAGCATTATTGATCCATTTAGTTTAATCACTCCGCTTTTTCGCTCTGCAATACCAAAAATATTTTCTAATGTTTCTGTTCTTCCACTTCCGTCCAAACCGGCCAGACCAACAATTTCTCCTTTACGTACCTGAAAAGACACATCATTAAGAAGAGAATGTGCAGCACTTAACTGTGATACCTCCAGCATTACTTCTCCTGGTTTATTTGTCTTAGGGGGAAATTGATTAGTCAGTTCTCTTCCAACCATAAGCCGGATAATTTCATCCATTGACAACTCATCGGCTGGCTTTGTGGCAACCCATGTACCATCCCGCATAATAGTTATCTCATCTGAAATTCTTTTTATTTCAGCCATTTTATGTGATATATAAATAATACCGCATCCTCTGTCTCTAAGCATATCTATAATCTCAAACAAATGCTCTACTTCCTGCTCCGTTAATGATGACGTAGGTTCATCAAATACAATAATCTTTGAATGAAAAGATACCGCTTTTGCAATTTCAACCATTTGTCTTTGAGATACAGGCATTCTACTCATGATTTGCTTTGGATCAACATTAATTTTTAATTCTTCAAACACTTTGAGAGTATCCTGGTAGATCTTTTTTTGATCTACCATAATTCCTCCTTTTTTGGGATACCTGCCTAACCAGATATTATCCATAACATTTCGTTTCAGGGCCTGATTCAGTTCCTGATGAACCATTGCCACACCATGCTCCAGTGCCTCCTTTGAATTTTTAAAATTAATTTCTTTATTATCCAAAGTAATACGCCCGCTATCTTTTACGTAAATTCCAAACAGACATTTCATTAAAGTAGATTTTCCCGCTCCGTTTTCTCCCATCAGCGCGTGAACAGTTCCTTTTTTGACTGTTAGGGATACACGATCCAAAGCCCTTACGCCTGGAAATTCTTTTGAAATATCAGTCATCTGTAACAAAACATCTTCTTCCATGCCGAATCCTCCTGTCTTATCTATCACGGGATAAATAGATTTTATTCTCCCGTATACTCTGCATATGGAATAAATATTTTATTACTTACATTTTCAGATATATTGTAGGAATCAGTGCCATCCATAAGTGTCTTTCCTGCTGTTGCGTTCTTGGTAAGATCTGCAATACATGCCGCCATTCCATCAGCATCTTGTTTAATAGTTCCTGTCATTTTACCGTCCGCTATTAACTGTTTTGCAGCGTCGGTAGCATCAACACCAAAAACAGGAATTGTCTTGCCATCGGATGTTCCCAGATTGTAACCTTTATCATTTAACGCTGAAATTGCGCCCTCAGCCATACCATCATTATTGCATATCACCAATTCTATCATGTTGCTGTTTTCTTCATTAAATTGTGATAAATTTGTAGTCATATAGTTGTTAGCTGCCGTAGCGCTCCAGTTACCGTCCTGATCAACCTGATAACTGTCTTTATTGGATGAATCAAAATACTCAAGATTTGGTTTCCCATTTTCTTTTAATATTTTGTCAGCATCTTCTACTCCAAACTGTGTTCGGTAAATTGCCTCTACATTCCCAAGCTGTCCCATAAACATGGCGTAAGAAATTTTACCATCTTTATTCAAGTCAACTTTATCGAAGTTTTCTACCAGATAATTACCAATCATCTCTCCCTGCATATGCCCTGCTTCAGGAGCATCAGTGCCAACAAATGCACATTGATCATAGCTGCCCAGTACCTGCCCTTCTTCTTCATCGCCTTCAACAGCACGATTGAAGAAAACAACAGGAATCCCTGCTGCTTCTGCTTTATCTACAATTTGAGAAGAAGCATCTACAGATCCGGAAGTCACAATATTTACCACCAACATCGTTGCTCCAGTCTGAATAGCAGTATCAATCTGTTCGTTTTGTGTTGTCTGGTTGCTGTTTGCATCATAATCTTGATAGGTCACCCCCATCTCATCTAACTGAGAATCCAGTGCTGTGCGGACAGAAGCAATATATGTATCGGAATAAGTGTAATAAAATACGGCTACATTTGCATCAGAACTTTGGTTCGATTCAGTTTTTCCCTCTGCAGATGAAGTCTTTCCTCCACAACCTGCCAGCAGTGACATCGACATTGCCGCTGCAATAAATAAAGCTACTACTTTCTTTTTCATAATATACCTCCTTGGTGTTTTATTGGTAAATCATAACACCCGTCAATTTTCTTTTCTATGAGATATACTATTGCGAATTTATAAAATTCTACACTGTGTTATTCCTGACTAAATGCAAATAAGATTCTCTGACATTCATCGCTGTACATGTTTTCCTTTGTTACCAGCTTAACTGCTGTATCAATTTCTTTAATCTCCTCCCCATAACCATTCAGTAAATTGTAAGCTCTTTCAATCCCAAGATAACCAATTGCATATGGATTCTGTACAATTAAACTATCCAGTTCTCCTGTTTCAAGCATATCTACACATACCACATTACTGCCAAAAGCAACTACCCTTATCCGGTCTTGCATACCCAGTTCTTTTATCGCCGCCCCCACACCCAGGCTGGTAAATTCATTGAATGTAACAAGCACGTTGATTTGGGGATTATCTTTCAGCATTTGTTTTGTTTCTCCCTCTACCACACTGGCAGATGATTGTACATTTATAGACGCCGTGATAAAAGCACGGGAATCTTTTTTGACCGTTTCCCGAAATCCTTTTTCTCTGCTTTGTCCATTCTCAGTGGTTTTATCAAAATTGACAATTCCAATATTTAACTCTTTTTCCCGAAAGGAAAGGGCAGCCTCTCCTGCCGTACAGCCAGCTTCATAATTATCTGTTCCTATACGACAGCTGACCTGATCACTGTTTACATCACTATCTATTACGATTACTTTTACCCCTTCATTAGCAGCCTTAGTAATTGCCTCGGCATTGGCTTCATAATCGATGGCAGAGAAAACAATTGCCTTTGAGCCTTCTTCTACGGCTTTCTCTATCATTTTATTTTGTGCCTCATAATCTTCTTCGTTTTCCGGTCCCTCAAAGATCAGTTCCATGTTATATTCGGTACTGGCGGCACTAGCCCCTGAATATACGGATTTCCAAAAAGCTGAATTTGTAGATTTAGTAATTAGAGTCACCTTTTGTTTTTTTACAGAACTAGTATCATATTCTCCGCTTTTGTTATATTGCCCTATAGATTTACATCCAAAAAGAACTACAGGACAAATCAAGAAAATCATACCGGCAGACAGACTCTTTTTTAAAATTGATTTAATCATATCTCTCCTCTGATACTTTGGGCATACGAATCTTTACACTAGTTCCTTCATCAATTTCACTCTGAATGGAAAGACCATATTCTTCCCCAAAGTAAATTTTAATACGGTCATTGACATTTTTAATTCCTATACCTGTCCTGTCTCCATTCTCCTGGTAAAGTATTTCTTTACAGCGTTCTTCTGTCATTCCCACTCCATTGTCCTCTACTGAAAATAAAACATCAGCCTCTTCTTGCCATATCTTGATTTTAATTCTGCCCTCATCTACCATTCTGTTTAATCCGTGATATATTGCATTTTCAATAATAGGCTGTAATGTGATTTTATTACACAGAAAATGAAGGCAACTCTTATCCACATCAAAAGTATAAGTAAACTGATTTTTATAGCGAAAATTTTCTATTTTCAAATAACTCTGTGCATGCTGGATTTCTTTTTCAATGGGAATTAACTCATGTCCTTTGCTGATACTTATACGAAATAGCCTTGCTAATGCATTAACCATCTCTTCTGCATCTACATTTCTTTCGTCTTCACACAACCAAGCTATAGCATCTAAAGTATTATATAAAAAATGAGGGTTTATCTGAGCCTGTAATGCTTTTAGTTCTGTTTTTCTAAGTGTGACTTCTTCCCTTCTTACCTTTTCCATTAATCCTTGAATTCTAATGACCATATGGCCAAAAGACTCTGAAAGCACCGAAATTTCTTCTGTTCCCCCTTCCAAATTATATCTAAAATTTTCTGCATTTCTCTCGAACTCGCTCATAGCGACTGCCAATCTTCTGGCAGGCTTAGAAAAAAGCCTGGATATGGCTAAGCCAAGAAAAATCGTAGAAAAAAACACAATGATAAGAATGAAAATTAACAGCATAATCATACTCTGTGTTTTGGTTGTTATCATTTCATCCACAAAACATATACCCACAATACGCCAATTATAGTTTTTCAGCGTATGTGCAGTATAAATTGCATTTGGACGTATTTGTATATCTCGCTCATTATCTATATGTTCTTCCTTTTTCAATCCTGAATAGATCAGTTGCTGTTGTGGATGATAGATAATATTTCCTTCATCATCAGATATATAACAATACCCATGCTGTCCTATACCCACATCATCAACAAAATTAGCAATATTAGAAAAGTGTATATCCATGGCAACTTTATATGATTCACCTTCTGCATTTTTTACTTGCTTGGTAAACGTCACAACCCATGGATAATAACTGCGGAATAATGATTCCACATGTGGTCTGCTGATATTCAGTGCATTCTCATCCCCTTTATCTGGTTCCATATAAGACAAATTCTTATAATATTTATCTTTCAGCTCTTTCCCATTTGTCCAACAATTCAGAAGATTCCCCTCAGTGTCATAAATAGTAACAGCTACTATATCTTTCCTAACCGCAACAATACTTTGAACTGATTCACTCGTACCTTCACCAAGATTACCCACATCTTCACAAATCTTATCCATGACCCCTTCCATATCTCCAATATAGTTTTCTACCATATTAGAAACCTGTACAGCCGCCTGAGCACTGGTCGTTACTGCATTTTGCTCCATTGCGTCCCGATAAATGTGTACAAAAAAAAGTATCGTTACAGTTGAGGTGAACATTACGGCAACTGCTACAGCGAAAGTGAAAATGCCCGACAATGACAGTCGTGTCTTTCTTCTTTTTTTTCGTCTTTCGCTGATAAAGCTACGCATTTGTCCCCCTGAACTGCTTTGGCGATACTCCTGCTATTTTTTTAAAACAAAAGCTAAAATAATGCTGGTCACTATACCCTACTTCCTCTGTGATTTCCCATATCTTTTTTGACGTACACAACAACAATTCTTTAGCCATTTCTATTCTTTTTAAGGTCAGTAGTTCAATAAATGTATTCCCTGTTGTTTTTTTTATTACAGAGCTTAAGTAATTTGGACTCACTGAGATTTCATTGCTCACTTCTGTAACTGACAAATTTGTTTCCTGATATCTTGTACGAATTATTTGAAGAGTTTTGTCACAAAGTATATCCACACTTTTTTTACGCTGCTCCATAATTAATGCCTTTGCAGCCATACACAACTTTGCGCATTGCTCAGCACTTTTCATCGCCTGACCAACTGTATTATTATTACTTAGTTGAAACTGCTCCTGCATCTGTTGTACATACTCATCCCCTGCGACCGTATATACCACACGAAACATTGCAGAAATCATCTGGGCAGTCAAAAACTCAGCAAGGGCAGGGGCGTATCTGCCTTTACTGATGTCTTTTTGAAAAGTGGACAAAAAAGCGTCTAATTCCTCATTGCTTCCGCCTCTCAACAAGTTTTCCATACTGCTTACTGTATCTTGCATCAATTCCTGACTTACTGCCTCCATACGCTCTTCATCGGCAATAAAATGAATGCTCTCCTCTTTTTGACGAGAATAACTCAAGGCATTCATTGCCTCCAGATAGCATTCTCTGCATTTGGAGAGTGAATTAGTACTTCTGCTTATTCCTACATTACAAGATACTCCCATTATTCGTTCTACACTTTGAGATATTTCTTCAACAATAATATGTAAATATTTTTTTAGACCACCGGGTGTTGCCGCGACAATGGATACGATCTTATCGTTAACATAGCAGCTGATAAACTTCACATATTTTTTCAAAATGCTGTCTATAGCATTTACACTAATATTTGCCCCTAAAATTACAGCTGACAAACTGGTTACAATAACAACATAATGAAACAACTTAGCATTTTCATTTTCCAACAGCCCACACGAAACCGCATTCTGAAGTAAGCCATTTTCATCCCTTACCTCATTTATACTACCTCCCTCCAAAAGAAGCGGCAGCATAAATTCAGCCTTTTCCAACCTTACCTGCAATGGATTTACCACAGCAAAGGTCTCGAATTTCTTGTCGATAACTTTTTTTATTTTTTGAAGTTCCTTTTCAAGCTCATGAGACGATATTGGTTTCAGCATATAACTGATAATGTTATATTGTATTGCCTTTTGGGCATAAGAAAAATCATCAAATCCACTTAAAAAAGCAATCTGTACTGTTGGTCTTATTTCACGTATCTGACGTGCCATTTCTATACCAGATAAAAAAGGCATGCGTATATCCGTCAGCAGTAAATCCGGTTCCATCTTTTCCACCAGTTCTAATGCTTCTATACCATTTTCCGCCTCACCGATCACTCTAAAACCAATAGCTTCCCAATTCACTTTCCGAATGATTCCCCTGCGTATCTCTTCTTCGTCATCTGCAACTATAATGGTATACATAACCCCTCCATATATACGACATATACGACATTTCTCTCTATATTATAACAAGACCTTACTCTGGCTTTCGTTCAATATTCAACGAGAAATGTGCAATATTCTACACTACGGATTATTCATAACATTTAACCTCTTAAAAGTTTTTCAGCCTTACCTCTAATTCTCTGGAGCGCATTATCTATTGCTTTGGGGCTTTTCTCGAGCAATTCTGCAATAGTTCTATAATCAGTTCCCAAAAGATGCAGATACAGTACCCTATTTTCGAGAACACTCAGACTCTGCTTTAATTCCTCCACGAAAGCTTCTGTAAACTCCTTTCCAAAATACAAAGTTTCTGGATTATTTTCGATAACAGGCTCAATGGTATCTATTAGCGGAAGACTCTTTTCTTCATCTGCACCTCCCCCATCATCATAAAGCGAAATATATGAATTGAGAGGAATGTGTTTTTTTCTCTTTGAAGCTTCAATCGCGGTGTACATCTGCCTAGATACACAAAGTTCTGCAAAACTTGCAAAAGAAGCACCTTGGGATGGATTATAATCTCTGACAGCTTTAATTAATCCTATCATGCCTTCCTGTATTAAATCTTCATTTTCTCCACCGATCAGATACATTGCTCGTGCTTTTTTTCGGACCATTGACTTATACTTTACCATGATGTAATCCATAATTTCGGAGTTACCATTTCGAAACTCTGAAATCAACTGCTCATCTGCTGTTGCATCATATTTCTTCATCAGTCAATCTTCCTCCTCTTTTTATCTTCAGAATATCAATTCAACTTTTATTTCATTCTTTGACGTACTATTTCGTATGCAAGTACACCTGCTGCTACAGATGCATTTAAAGACTCTATTTCCCCCTTCATTGGTATACTGGCAATATAGTCACATTTTTCCTTTACCAGGCGTCCAACACCGTCACCTTCATTACCAATAATCATTCCTATAGGACCGGTAAGATTTAATCTATACATAGATTCACCTTCCATATCAGCACAGACAAACCAAATTCCCTTGTCCTTTAATTCCTCCATGGTCTTTGCCAAATTGGTCACTTTAGCTACAGGTGTGTAATTTAAAGCACCGGCAGATGTTTTTGCCACCGTAGCAGTAAGTCCTACAGCTCTTCTCTTAGGGATGATGACTCCATGAGCCCCTGCAAGATTTGCTGTTCTGATGATTGCACCAAGATTATGGGGATCCTCAATATTGTCCAATAAAATCAAAAAGGGCGCTTCTCCCTTTGCTTCTGCAAGTTTAAACATGTCCTCAATTTCAGCATATTCATAAGCAGCCGCATAGGCAATAACACCTTGATGTTTTCCCGTTTCCGAAAGTTGAGACAAACGTTCTTTACTCACAAAATTTAATATAGTGTCATGTTTCTTTGCTTCTCTGATAATCGTCCTGATCGGACCATCCTGACAACCGTCTAAAACAAATATTTTATCAATTGTTTTTCCAGATCGAAATGCTTCCAATACTGCATTTCTTCCCTCAATAACTAATGTGTGTTCTTGGTTTTCTGACTCTGTTTTTTCTTTTTCCTGTAGTTTATCCTGCATATTACTCTCCAATTCATTTATTTTTTTCATCTTCCTGAACATTTTCCTCAAGGCTTTCCAAACCAATCTTCACAAGGTCCAGCACCCTTTTGTAATTCTTTTTTAAGTACAGATATCCTAACAGTGCTTCAAATCCTGTTGCTCTTCTGTAATCTGTTATTGACTGATTCTTTGCAGGTGAAACAGATTTTGCATTTCTTCCCCTCCTGTAAATTTGATGTTCTTCCTCAGTCAGACATTCTTGCATAGACCGCATCATCAATGACTGAGTCGAAGCTTTAACATACCTGCTTGTCTCTTCATGCAGTTTATGTACCTGCTTGTTTCCCTTATTGATAATCATCGTCTTAATGATCAAATCATAAATACAGTCACCGATATATGCCAGAACAAGAGGTGAATAGCTTGCGATATCCACCTCTTGAAGACTTAGTACCTCGTTTATATAATCATGAAACTCAAATCCTATGCCTTTTTCCATTTCACCCCTTCTCTGGTGTCCTCCAGAATGATTCCTTTCGCCAGAAGTTCATCTCTTATTTCGTCAGCTCTCGCAAAATTCTTTTCTTTTCTTGCGGCCTGTCGCTGTTCAATCATAGACTCTATATCTTCAGCCAGTATTTCTTCATCTTTTTTTATAATAATTCCTAAAACATCTGTCAGTTCAATTAACAAATCCAGAAGACGCTGTAGATATTCCGCTGAATTTTCTCCACTGGTCGCAGTATTCATGAATTTGACTAGTTCAAATATAGAAGAAACAGCATCTGCAGTGTTAAAATCATCATCCATTGCGTTTTCAAATCCATCTACATACGCTTTAGTTTTCTCTAATTCCTCTTTCTCCTGCAATGTAATACTGTCAATCTTAGCCACACTCTTCAAATATTTCAGATTTTCCGCTGCAGTAATAATTCTTTCCAAGCCAGTCTTTGCTGCTTCCATCAATTCAGCGCTAAAGTTTAAAGGGGTTCTGTAATGCGCACTGAGCATGAAGAACCGTAAGACTTGCAAATCATATTTTTCACTGATTTCTCTGACCGTGAAGAAATTTCCTAGTGATTTGGACATCTTTCTATTATCTATGTTCAAAAATCCATTGTGCATCCAATATTTGGCAAATTCCTTTCCATTGGCTGATTCACTTTGCGCGATTTCATTTTCATGATGAGGAAATACAAGATCTTCTCCCCCTGCATGTATATCAATTTGCTCTCCTAAATACTTTTTAGACATCTCTGAGCATTCAATATGCCATCCGGGACGCCCGTCACTCCATGGTGATTCCCAGGCCGGTTCACCCTCTTTTTTGGGTTTCCATAAGACAAAATCTAGTGCATCTTCCTTTTCTGCTTCTCCTGATACCAGAAGTGAACGGCCGCCTGATTGCAAATCATCTAAATTTTTGTGAGATAATTTTCCATATTCTTTAAATTTTCTCGTACGATAATAAACTGTTCCATTTTTTTCATAAGCATAACCCTTTTCTATCAAAGTCTGTATCATATCTACCATACCACAAATTTCTTCAGTTGCAAGTGGGTGTTTTGTAGCTGGCTTTACATTCATTCCAGCCATATCTTTTTTACACTCCTCAATATACCGGCTTGAAATTTCTGAAGCAGTTACGCCTTCTTCAATTGCTTTTTTTATTATTTTATCATCCACATCAGTAAAATTGGATACAAAATTAACATCGTAGCCCTTATATTCAAAATATCTTCTTACTGTATCAAATACAATCATGGGCCTGGCATTTCCTATGTGGATAAAATTATAGACTGTAGGTCCACAGACATACATTTTTACCTTACCCTCTTCTAAAGGGACAAATTCCTCTTTTCTTTTTGAAAGTGTGTTATATATTTTCATCGGTTTTCTCCTCATCTTTATTTTGCGTTTTATTGTCAGCATTTTTCAAGTTATTTAATTGTTTTTCAAGCTCACTTAGTTTTTTCAAGAGATGTAAATTAGAATCCTGCAGTCCTCTAATATCATTAAGAACCGGATCCGGCAGGTGAACTTGATCCATATCAGTTCGGGGAACCTTTTGGTTTCCCATACGAACTACACGTCCCGGAACACCCACCACTGTACAGTTAGGTGGTACCTCTTCCAATACAACAGAACCGGCACCAATCTTTGAATTTTCTCCTATAGTAAAGGAACCGATAATTTTGGCACCTGCGCTTACCATTACATTGTCTTCCAGCGTAGGATGCCTTTTCCCTTGCTCTTTACCTGTACCGCCTAAAGTGACCCCTTGATATAAGGTAACATTATCTCCGATAATTGTCGTTTCACCAATAATCACACCACTGCCATGATCGATAAACAGACCCTTACCAATTACTGCACCAGGATGTATTTCTATACCGGTTTTTCTTGCTCCCCTCTGGGAAATCCAGCGAGCCAGAAAATAATGCTGCTTTAAATATAATTTATGCGCTACTCTGTATCTAAGTATAACTTTAAAGCTCGGGTAAAGCAAGACCTCCATATTGGATTTAATTGCAGGGTCACGTTCTCTGATTACCTGAATCTCATTTTTAATATAAGATATAATTCCCATAAAATTTTTCAACCATTCCTTCCTTTAAGAAAAAGCGGATAAGGCAGCTCTATTTTCTCACTTTATATAAAAAAGATGAAAAAAAGACCCCGTCTCCTGTTAGAGACGAAGTCATATCCGCGGTTCCACTCTATTAAAAGAATTGCTTCTTTTACTCATTACATGTAACGTATGTTAATCGTATCCTGCTACTCGTTCCCTCACTTTTGCAGAATCAGCTCCCGGACGCACTTCACATATTTCTCTCTTAAGACTGTTTTCAGCCGGTGACAGTCTCTCTCTGAAAGTTCAAAACCTGCTACTCTTTCCGTTCATCGCCTTTTAAACTATATACATATATATTATGCAAATTATATAAATTTGTCAACCAATTTTACTGTACATTATCACACTACTTCATTAAGGTATATTTTATTCAAAGGCTTTAATTTCAGTAATTCAGCTTTTAATCTGGAAGACATTATAATATCCTCCTCTTTACTGACTTCATCTGGTGTTTTATCACCAAAAAGAATACTCGTTAAAGCACCTATGGTCAATACGCCTTCGGAATCCTCTGTCTCCGACACATGAATGCACTGGCTGTCTTCCTCATTGACCAGCCGCCATACACGACTGTTCTGCGTTATTATTGTATCCAAAACTGCGAAAGAACAATTCAACTTCTCACCATTTTTCACCTCCATGATTTCAAGCAAAGATGGTAAGTGAAGTATTCTTGCCATAATCATAGGAACTTTTTTGGTCTCTCTTTCTTCAGGACCGGCAAACACCTTTAATGGTTCTTTTCTGCCTGCTAAAAGCTTATAGACTGCCTTTTTAAAAGCCCATTCATATTCGGGCAGATACAGCGGTTCTCTCACTTCGATACTGGTATCACCAGCATAGGCAAACATTCCCACGAGTTTTCCCCTTTGTTTCAGCAGTCTTACCCCACCATGTTCACTTTTTTGCTCAAATATCATAGTCTGATAATACTTTTCATCTCGTACAGCATACACCTGATATGCCCCAGCAAAATAATTACCGAAAAACTCAGCCATATCTAATGCATCACTTAACTCTGCATCTTTGATATCAAGTTCCTGTGGGTTCTCTTTACCATACATCATTGTCTGATTTTGTTGATATATAAATCTGAAATCATAAGGGGTATAAATAGCTTCGGCAGCCGGCATAAGAAAAGTAAATGGTTCTTTTGCAGCATACATCCGCTTCATAGATTCAGTTAAAATCTTCCCCATATATCCTCTTTTGCGGTAGCTTTCTTCCGTCGCAACAGCAATAATATAATGGCATAAAAATTGTTGTTTCTGCACCTGAAGCATATAAGGATTTAAATGCAGCATAGAACGGATTGCTTCATCTTCTTCAATGGTATAAATTTGATTATCTCTGGTCTTAATAAAATAGTAATAATCCAGAAAATCCCTGTTGTCCTCTGGAAAGACCTTTTCCCACAGTTTTCTCGTCAGGCCGTGCTCACTGCTGTCAAGTTTACGAAGCTGCATTTTCTCTTTCCTTTCTTCTACTGTCGCTGACACCCCTTACAACCCTCACATCTGGCTGAACTTTGCGTAATGTCGTAACTGCTGTAGTTTGTTATTTTCTCAAGGGCACAAATTGCCTGAGAAGATATCCCTTCACCACTTCCGGTGAACCCCAGCCCTTCTTCTGTTGTTGCTTTAATATTTATCTGCTCTTTTAAAAGTCCCAGTGCATCTGCTATTTTCGCTCTCATTAACTCCATATAGGGAAGCATCTTTGGCTTTTGGGCAATAATTGAAGCATCTATATTTTCAATGATATACCCTTCCTGATCTAACAGCTCTGCTACATGTTTCAAAAGGCTTACACTTGATATATCTTTATATTTTAAATCGGTATCCGGGAAATGCTTACCAATATCGCCTAAGCCCGCAGCACCTAAAAGTGCATCCATAATAGCATGCACAAGAACATCTGCATCAGAATGGCCTAAAAGTCCCTTTTCATAAGGTATTTCTATCCCACCCAGGATAAGCTTTCTTCCTTCCACCAATTTATGAACATCATATCCCATTCCTACACGCACTCTCTGTCACCTCATATACCGGTTTAATCTTCTTCCACATCTGCAGAGACATCTTTGTGCTGAGGCAACTCCGCTGTGTCAGAACTTCCGTTACTTTCAATTGTTTTATCTTCTGGAATCTGCTGATTCTCATGATCAGCGCTTTCCAAGTCTTCAAAATTGCTTGTATCTGTATTGCTGGATTCTTCTTTTTTTAACTTTATTACACCTTTTACAGAAAATACAATAAATAAAACTCCAACAATAACAAAAATCACAGCCATAATAATCATAAATATCATATTTTCCGGCTTATCCGCAATTAGTCCCTGAATCATCTTTACACCAAGATACGCCAGGTACAGCCCTGCCACAACTCTAAGCGTAAGTCTGGATTTTTCATTCATCTTTTTTATCCTCCGTTTAATTACTCATGTTCTGATTCTAACATAATTACATAAGTATTACCACAGGCAGTAGTAAAAATTCCTTAAATCTTTTTCACTTATTAAAGATAAGAGTTAACTGATAAAGTCCAAGTATTCAAAAAGAGATTTGATATCCAGCCTGCCATATCCCCATATTTTATTGGGATATGTATACTGGGAAGATTTTGAAGCACTCTGAATGATCAGACTACTAATATCATTGCCGGTAATGGAAGTATAGTTTCCTCTAATAACAGCCCATTCTAATACCATAGCAATAACACCTGCCGCATGTGCGGCAGCTGCGCCTGTTCCCGACAAAACCGAATATTCGTTTTGCGGTATGGCACACGGTATACGGCTGCCCGGTGCCGCTATATCCGGCTTCACCCGGCCAAGCCTGGTATACCCTCTGCTGGCGGCAGATATAATCGTATTACTGAACTGATCATAAGCCGTTGCTGTAAGTGCAGGCCCCGTATTTCCCGGTGCGGTTATCGTTGTATCCGGATCAGACGGTATAAAAAATGTCTCATCTGAAATTAATTCCCCGCTGGGAAGCCAGCAGTCAAAAGAATATGAGTCTTCATTTAGATTCTCAATTTTTATACGCCATATTCCCTCTGCTGCATTGCTGAAACGTACCAGTATCAACTGTGTCGCATTAAGTTTTTCAATCAGCACATTGTTTACCCATATGCTCTCCTCTCCGAAGATATATTGATATTTAACACATTCTTTAATAGACGGAAGAATAATCGGAGATTTTTCTCCTTTGGGAGAAATAATCTGTATAGAAAGGCGTGCTTTTATATCGGGCCATAGTTCAAAAGAAAAATAGGGGTCTTTATCTGCTATCTTTAACTCAAACTCATTGGAGAACGGTGCTGTTTCGGTTTTGCCATAATAATGTCTCTGTTTATTTCCCTCATTACCACCAGAAACTGATACAGCCACCCGGGAAAGCTGAGTCAGATAATCCATGTAAATTCCCGTTGGGCCAAAAGCTTCATGCCCCCCCATATTTGAACTTATTGCAAGGCAGATAACAAGAGGACGGCTAAGCCTTTTTGCTGTTTCCAGCGCATAGCGCATGCCGAAAATAATATCTGTCTCCTGGTAACAGATTGCTCCATCTGGAATACAAAAAAGGCTGCGCAGATTACATTTAGCTTCTTTTAATTTTACAACAATTAACTTTGCATCAGGAACAACTCCCGAAATATTTTTTTCTTTATTGGGACTGCCTGCCGCTATACTTGCAATTGCAGTTCCATGACCATTTTTATCGATGCTTGGTACTATAACATGAGGTGAATCTGTCTGCAGAGCCAGATTAATCATTTCCTGGCTATATTCAGAGCCAAATTTAAATCCGTCAGGTGGTAAGCCATCATGTATTGTCTGATCCCAGATGGAGAGAATACGTGAAGTTCCGTCTTTGTGACGGAATACCGGATGCTGATAGTCAATTCCCGTATCAATAACTGCAATAACAACCCCATATCCTGATAAAGCCAGAGGTTGTTCCTCCTGTATATGTGGTATTGTCACAATATCCGAATTTAATTGCGAAGATATCGTATATAATGTAGGAAATCTATGATATGGCTGATGACCCAATTCACACATTTGTGCATCTGCCGAAGTTGCATGAATGATTGAATGACGATCAGTAAATGGTGTAACATATCCCGTATCGTCTAAAGTGACCAAATTCCCGTCAATAATAAAATCAAAATAATTTTCGTCTATAATTTTTTCCATCATTATTTCTCCCCGGAACCCAATATATGTTACATAAATAATTATGTGTAAAATAGATATATATACTTCTAATCACTTGATTTTATTCAATCTTTTTCAAAATAAAAAGTCTGTATATCCTCTATTGTCAATCGCATAGGTGGATTTCCAAGCAAATGCCTCACGTCCTGTGATACCATATTATATGCCTTTTGATACTCTAATTTATCTCTGGCACGAATAGGATTTCTGATACTTTCTATTAAAAATGCTAAACGGTCACTGTTTTTGGTTCTTTGCCCCACATAATAAGAGGTAAATATCTCCCCATTCACATCCATCCCCGTTTCCATGAACACTTTATCGGCACTTGCCTCCCATATATCGGCTATATCTTCTTCTGAATACTGCTCTACTGTAAATCCTAAAAATGCAACTGAATATCGCTCTGTAACCATACTTCTCCATTCTGACCCTTTTGTTATAGTCTATGCTTATCCTTAAAAGATTATAGATGCGAGTTACTGGTATATATTTTTTTTCAAATCATACTTATTTTTATAGAGCATAAAATTTTGTATTTAGTTTCGGGAGAATGTATATGGAAAAAATTATAGATGAAAACTATTATGACTTTATTGTAGATAACACTCTGCTAACTCCGGGCAATACTGATTATGTAACCTTTTTGAATACGCGACATTCTATATTACATGTTTCATCCGAAAATACGAATATGTGCGACTTAGGTCGTCATCCCTACCACCGGTTTCCAACCTTATATACTTTAAACTCTCAGCTAAGTCTAGGGAGTTCAGACATTCCCCGTATACAGCAGAATCCAGCTCTGGCTCTGTATGGTCTTGGCATAATTGTAGCTGTAGTAGATACAGGAATAGATTATCAGCACCCTGCATTCAGGCACAAAGACGGCACTTCTCGTATTCACTCCATTTGGGATCAGAGCATACAGGGAAACAATCCTCCTGAAGGTTTTAATCTTGGTACTGAATATAGCAATGAATCTATCAATCTTGCTCTAAAAACGCAGGATCCACTATCCCTGGTTCCATCAGTTGATACAGATGGTCACGGAACAGCTATTGCCAGTATTATTGCCGGCAGTTCTAATTCAGACAATGGCTTTTCTGGCGTTGTTCCCCAGGCCGACCTGGTAATTGTAAAATTAAAAGATGCAAAAAAAAATATTAAGAAGATATTCTGTGTTTCTCCGGATTCGGTGTGTTTTCAGCAGACCGATATTATCCTTGGATTGCGATACATATTTGAAACTGCAGCAAAGCTAAATCGGCCGCTTGTCGTCTGCCTTGCTTTTGGTTCAAGTCTTGTTGGGCACGAATCCTTTGGTGCAACAAGCAGTTACATATATCTTATGTCTCAGCGTTCACATGTTGCCTTTTCCATTTCGGCAGGAAATGAAGGAAATAATCAAAGGCACTTTTTCGGAAATGTACCCTCGGCACCTTTAAACAAGGAATTTGAGTTAAAGGTATCCAGTCAGGATTCAAGTTTCTGTTTTCAAGTCTGGCCCGATATACAAGCGCGCTTATCCATACAAATTACTTCACCAAGCGGAGAAAGAACACCGGCTATTTATCCAACCTTAAAAAATTGTGACAACTACAATTTTATTTTTGGAAATGAGAAAACCTGGATAAATAATATTTTAATTGAAGAAGAAAATGGAGTACAGTTAATTCTTGTTCGATTTAATGATGCCACAGAAGGCATATGGCGGATACGGATAGAAAACATTAATCAGGTTCCCTTTTCTTTTAACTGCTGGCTTCCCAGCGGAGATCTGATTTCTAATGAAACTTATTTTATACCTTCTGAACCAGACACTACAATTACAGCACCTGGAAATACCGGAACAGCACTAACAGTGACTGCTTATGACCAGTTCAACAACAGTACCATGTCACAGTCCAGCAGAGGCTATACACGTCTCGGACAAATCAAACCAGATATTGCCGCACCTGGAAACCAGATTCCCTGCGCAGTTCCAAATGGAAGCTATTCTACGTTAACCGGAACCGGTGCAGCTTCAGCACACGCCGCAGGTGTCATTGCTATGATTTTAGAATGGGCGGTTGTAAAAGGCAACTTCACCTCTATTACAGGCAAAGACATTAACAGCCTTCTTATTCGCAGTGCGGTAGGGATTCCACCTATGACTTATCCAAACACAAAATGGGGGTATGGAATATTAAATGTTAACAATCTATTTGAACTTTTGACTTATATCTGAACAATAACAAAAAAACAACCGGATAGACTTACAATCCGGTTGTTTTATCACGTTAATCCTTTGCCGCTTTATGTTCTTTTTTTGATGCATACATACTTTTATCTGCAAGATGAATAAGTTCTTCCGCATTCATTCCATCGTAAGGCATTGTTATCACTCCCAGTGACGCTTTAATTGTAATCTGAGTATCCTTTACAGAGAAATCCACATTACCAAGCGCATTTTCAATCTGTTCGCAGACTCTAAATGCCGCCTCTTCTCCTGCTTTGTTAAGGCATACAACAAATTCATCGCCCCCGTATCGTGCTGCCCAATCCATCTCACTTCTGATGCACCCTTTAATTATTTTTGATGCACACTCCAAAAGCTTATCTCCCGCCGCATGTCCTAAAGTATCATTAACCATCTTCATGTTATCTATATCAATAAAGATTAAAGACAAAGGCTTTTTTTTTGCCACTGCTGCCGCTATATCTGCCGGCAGACGCTCATCTAGAAATCTCCGGTTATACAAAGAAGTTAATTCATCCCGGATAATCATATCACTCAAATCCTGAACCGCATTAAAAAACACCTCTCCTTTTGTATATTCTCCGGTACCAATCATCATTGTATCTGTGGCATTCTTTAAAAGTTCCAACACGACAGGTTCTTTTGCTGAACCAATGGGCAATGCCGTAACAAGCATCACTTCCTTTGGGCTGTGTTCCAATTTTATAAAACTTTTCTGTTCACGGTATGCTCTTACAGAAACACAGTTTTCACATATCTTTCCGTTCTCCCAATAATTATAACAAGTTTTGCGTGTTTGTTTAGTATCATTGTTGCGGTATTCTATAACTTTTTTATGTATCGGATCCACAAGACGTACCATATCGTACATCTTGTGGAAAAAATCCAGGTTTTCCTGCAGCTTATCCAGGGTAATTTTTTCAATCATATTATATTGTCTCCTACAAAAGAATACATGTTTAGTTTTATTATAATAAACTACTGCAGGATATACAATAAGTATTCCACAAATATTTCAAGAGATGTTTAAAGCTTTTCCATTTGCCGTTTACTCATTCTGCCCCAATTAATAAACCCATATACGTCATTGATCAAAAAAGCAATAAAGCAAACAACTACCGATAAATAGGAGATGTCCTCAATTGTTGCCATAACCCACAACACAATGAGCACAACATCATTAGCCGCATATCCCACTGCATAATAAGGGCTTCTTCTAAACGTAAGATAAACAGCAACAAAACTTGTTGTTACTGATATTGTACTTGGAATAATGTTTGCAGTATGAAAATATGTTAAGATAAAATAAAATCCGACAGTAATCAGAACAGCTAATATCCACATGAATCTTATTTCCTTTTGTGAAAGATGATTTATTTTCACTTCAGCTTTATTTCCATTATACGGATTCTTCATCCATGAGATCAAAGCAAATACTGCCATCGGCATTGTCATTCCAAGATAAGTGAGCATTTCACCATAATAAGCAAATGTATACGATATGACACCGTACAGCAAACTGAAAATAATCATGAGAAACTGGCCAAACGGATTTCCTTTCGCATTATAAATAAGCGAGGTAACTCCAATTAGTGACGCTAAAAGCGTCAAGTAATTGTTTCGGTCAAAAAGACAAAAGGATACAATAACCATAAATACGGAACCGAACCAGAGTATTAGTTCCCCTTTAGAAAAATAATTAAGCAACATTTTCACTGTTTTCATATTAACCTCCAAAAAAATAAGCACCCGTGCACACATCTTCTTAGACCTAACGATGTGCAAACGAATGCTTCATGCATTTCCTACCCGGTGGCAGATTTACTTAACAAATGAAATTATAACGCATAATTACCAGGAAAGCAATAGCTTAATCTTATAGAGGCTTTAAAATAACTTATCCTCTTGTATCGTCCCTTATCTCTATTTACCTTTTTCCTTCATCATGATTAATTCAGTAATTCCTTCTCGGTATAGCCCCGGTATTTCGCCAACCTGTCGATATCCAATTCCTTCATAAAGCCGTTTTGCCTTAGAATTAAAATCCCCTACCAATAAAAAGACTTTATCACTGTCTGATAGGCTTTCATAATATTCGAGCATATATTTTCCTATCCCCTTACCCCTATATTCATCCATAACCACGATTATATGCAAATACGGAAAGCTATGGAATACTCCATTTTCAATATAAAACATAAAGCCAATACATTTATCTTGTTCCATCGCGACATAAAGATTACCATACTTCAATCCTTCTTTAATCATATTAAGCGCACTTCCCTTTTTCTGGAAGTAAAGTTCTCCTAAACTTGAATTGACAAGTATTTCTTCACATTCTTTTAATTGATCACTACTAGCTTTTGTAATTTTAATGTTCATTGTTTTCTCTCCTAATATTATATGTTGTATAAAGAAACTATTACTAAACTATCCACTTGCAATATCCTAGTTCAAATCATTCATTTAACACTTTAAATACGTCTCTCTTTCTATCAAGCAAACTAAAAGCAACCGGGTTTATTTTTTCCGATTGCCTTCTAATCATGTATTACATTAATATTTTCTTTGCAGTTCAGATGAAAAACTGCTACTGAGCATTTATCGGTGTACTGCAATATTCGCACTCTGAAATTTTCCCAACGGTAACAACATTGTTGGCACCGCAACCAGGACAACGAACAGATTTTGCCAGTGGAGCAGTCTGCTCAGTATAGCTTCCTTGATTGAATATCTCTGTTTCTTGTTGCTTTAAAATAATTTCACGATTGTTCTGATGTATATAAGCATCCTTTAAGTAACCTATATTTATCATGTCCTGCAAATCATTTGACACAACATCGTAAGACAGTGCAAGAATTGAAGCAATATTGTCTATACTCCGAATGTTTTGATTTACAACTAGATCTATGTACTTTTTGTATTTCACTGCAGTCTTTTTCGTTTTTGAAACTTTAGTCAAAAGTAAGATACCGCCTAAAACAAATAGCAAAACAAGTATCAAACCAAACGAATCCGGGGAGTCAGAAATTTCGGTAAAAAATCCTATAACCCCAAAAGAGATCAACCCCCATCCCACAACAGAAAGTTTACCCGTTTTTCCACTCATTAAAGCTGACTGATCGGTTGCCAATTTCTTAATCAATAAATACAAACCTACAGGCCATACAAAAATAAGCCATAAAATAATCCAACCCCATTTTGTCCCCTTATTTTCCACTGTTAGACTCCTCCTCTTTTGGGCTTTTCATACTCCCCATTTTTCAATTTCTCATAGGTTTCTGTATTGCATTTATGTATATGGCCTGAAATATTAATAATAATTATAAGTGTTATTAAAAATAGGGCATTTATTCCTATTTGAAGAAAAATAAACCAACCCAAATGTTCAATAAATGAATGCATAAATAATATACTAATAACAATTGCAATCTCATAAACCCAAACTGCACCACTTAACCCTGATACGAAAAAAACATTATCTTTATTTTTATTTGTAGCAAATAAACTAATCATCGTAAATAAAGAAACTATAAGAGAAAACAGTAGTGAGCCAAATGCCCAGAAACTTAATGCCACTTTCTCAATATCTAACAGAAAGAATCCAGCAATAACGACTACAATAGCAATAGTAAAAATACTGATTATTGGTATAATATTTTTACGCATTATTATCACCATCTACTTTCTTACCGCATTCTGGGCAGAATTTCAATTTATCTTCCAATTGGCAACCGCAAGATGAGCATTTCTTGGCTAATGAATTGCCACAATAAGGACAGAACTTTTGCGTATCATCAACAGCCTCTCCACATTTTTGACAAATCTTTATCAAACTGTTTCCACATTGACCGCAAAATTTTAAACCGTGGTTATTTACAGCTCCACAGTTGGAACAAGTAACTTGATTATGTTTAACATTGGTATCTTTCCCACAATAAGGACAATAGCTATATTCAAAACCTATTTGTCTTCGGCAATGTGGACATTCCTTGCTTTGATCAGTATTGATGTTTTCTCCTATTTCGCCAAATGCCCCACTTAAGTTGCCACCTAATCCGAACCCCATTCCAAGACCTAATCCAGCTCCCATCAAGGGTGCTGAAGCAGAACCTTCATTTGTAGCTGCACCTTCCAGTGTATCAAAGGATCGTTCCTGAGTATATGTATATCCTATAATATCCATCTCAGCTTTCTTGGCAAGAGCTTCCTTCAATTTGATTACAGCCGAATCATCTTCGGGAACGCTAATATCATTAACGTAGAAGTTTACCAGTTCAATTCCGAATTCCAAAAAGGCCGGAAAAATACTTTTTCTTAATGATTCTGATATCTCGTTAATATATGCGTTTATTTCTAACACAGATATTTTTCTATTGATAAGATAACTGGATATATGATCTTTAACTTGAGTTAAATAAACACCTCTAAAATATTTTATTAAATCTGCAGAGGTAAACGTATTCAGCGTTCCTACAAGTCTCTTCAAGAATAACTTGGAGTCGGAAATTTTAATTCCAAACTGCCCAAAAGCCCTGACCGGAACAAATACATTGTATTTGGGATCTTGTAATTGAATGGGGGTTGGTGTTCCCCATTTGACATCAAGAGAATTAATCTTGTTTATATACCAGATTTCTGCAGTAAACGGCGTACGCCCTCCGAACGGTAGATTTATTATTTTATTTAAGATGGGAATATTTGCGGTATCCAAGGTGTGGCGACCAGGTCCAAACCAATCTAAAGCCTGCCCGCTTTTAAATAGTATCGCTTCTTGTGATTCATTAACAATTAATTGTGTCCACGTGCCTAGTTCTGCATTTGGGAATTTCCAAGCAAACACATCGGGTGAGCCATCATACTTCACTACTTCAATAACCGCCATTATTCTACCGCCTTAATGTAAATTGTCAAAAGTGTTACCTTTTGATTTATCTTATTTCCATAATTATACATCAGATACTACCGCAAAACAAGCTGCTTTTCTAGGTCTTAAGCCAATACATTCTGAATAATGTGTAAAATAATAAAGTTCTATGTACACATCTATATTTTCCAGTGTACCGTTTAATTTACGTGGATATTGGTGCGTTGATAAATCGTATGGTGCTCGTAAACGGTAAACTCCCTTGTATTTGTCTATTAAATAACTCGTTTTGGATCTCCTTTCTAAAATGCTATTTACATTTAAATATTACTTATTTTATATAATTATAAAACAATCATTTCTTCTGTTTAATATTTTTCTTCATTATTTTGCAAATTATTATCGGTAGTAAAAATATAAAAGTAGGTACATTTGTTGCAATTAAAGTAATAAGCAAAAATTTTATATCAATATTAGCTGCCATGGCAGTAAAAAATGATATAAGAGATATCAATAAAAAAAACCTGGCATAATAAAGACTGTCCAGTTATCTTTCTTTATAGATAAGTATACCTGTAAAGCAAAAATTAACACTAAAATAAACCTTGATACAATAACAAACATAACCATCCTCCTTATTTTATTTATTTCATTATTCAATTATTTCCATCATAAAGCCACCAGAATTCTACATCCAGTGGCTCCTACTTAATCATTATTTTCATGCGCTTGCTTCGCTGCTCTTTCTCTGTCCCCTCTTGCGTGTTCTTCTTTAATCATGCGACACAAATCGTCACCTTGTTTATTGATCTGATCCTTTTTTGTTTTAGAATTATAATTCGTTCCATTTGAATTAGCGTTATCAGTATCTTTAAAAATATTATATAGCAGACATGCTCCTCCACCGAAGATTACTATAAACGGCAACATATATCCTATTGCGTACATAAATTTTCCTCCTATACTAATTTGTTCCATTCGTCTTTTATTTTCTAATCGGTAGATTTTCCACTGTGATCCACCACATAATTCCTTTTTCAGCCTTCTTACCAGAGTTTACAGTTGAATTACCTCTAGAATGAATTGCTACAACCTGTCTGAATTGTCCCATATATACAGGTGCTCCACTTTGTCCTGCTGCAGTATCCACATCATAATCAATATAGTGTGGATAAATCTCCTGTACTTGTTTTCCTGCCAACCACATTTCATAGTTCGGTTTATCTCCTGGATATCCTGTAATTTGAACAGTATTAGTTGGATTTACTGAGGTAGTCCAACCAAAATAACCAGCAGAATTTCCAATATCACTATTTACTTCAAAAGTTCTCCAGTCATAATCTATAGAACCTGAATTTGTATATTCTGCTGGTACAGCTATTTTAGTTGCAGTATAAGAAGCATGCGGAGCCAACGCTCCATTAACACCTGAATAAAAAGTAACATTCTATGCTATTATTATCATTAGAAAGTACATGTCCCGCAGTTGCTACATCGTTGGGACTATAAAGAAATCCCATTCCATGAGCCCTACTACCATCATAATATTCTACAACCACAACCCCAATAGCCTTATATGGAAATGAATTCATAAGCATATCTGGAACACGATACCTTTCATCTGCTCCTATAATTGCAAAAGTTGAAAAAGAATTATTATTTTCATTTTCTGGCGAATACGCTTTTGCATCTAAAACAGTAGAATCTGATGATGCTTCAATTTCCAAGGTTCCACTCTCACCGGTTACCAAGTCTTCTGTTATCATTGTAATACTATCACTAGATTCTTCAGGATTTTGTGCATGAACATTATTAGTATTTAAGGTTAGGCTTAAAAATAAAAACAAGAATAAAAATATTGATGTTTGTTTTTTCATAAATATTTCTCCTATTCCTTTTTACTAATTATTGAATTAGCTACTATTTGTGCCGGATTAGACTCCTTAATTGAACCGTCGTATTTAATGATTACACTATTACCTTCCTCCAATTGAGAATAATTAAAATTACGATCAGAAATAGTTATTATAATTTCATTCTTGTTATTTATGTATGTTTCAAGAGAACAATCTTCGCTTTTTTGCGGTACTACAGTTATGCTATTTTCCATAATTTTTGTTACTATACCTTCAAATGTATAAAGCTTTTCTAAGTTAGTATTTTCCGTTTTTTTTGCTACTCTAAACAATATAAATCCGATAATAATTAGTAGCAAAATAATAAGCAAGCAAAGATTAAGTTTTTTAGTTCTCATAGTTATTTTTTATCCTCTCTAAACGTTTAAAATAATATTAATTCTGAACTATCATTAATTGAGCAATTCTTTTAACCTATAGGGGGGATTAATTATAATAACCTCTAAATACAATTAAATGCACAACAGAATCACCTCTATTTAGTTAATTAAAATAGAGAGTAGATTTTTTTTATTATGTCTACTCCCTATTTTTTACGATTAAATTACTCAGTTAGGGTAGAAAAACTAGAACTAAGTCTGTTAAATATTTTTATACAAACAAAAAAAGCCCGTGAATACGGACTTTTTACTGAGTAGCGGAAACTGGATTTGAACCAGCGACACCACGGGTATGAACCGTGTGCTCTAGCCAACTGAGCTATTCCGCCATATGCAATTTTCAAAGTGTATGGGACCTATAGGGCTCGAACCTATGACCCTCTGCTTGTAAGGCAGATGCTCTCCCAGCTGAGCTAAGATCCCATATCTTTACCGGTTTAGGTTTGTCTCACCCGCAACCCGCTTTGCTATTATACTATTATATTTCCATAAATGTCAACACATTTTTAGTTTTTTTTTATTTTTTTTAATTCAGCCATAAAACATGCTGTTTATGGCTGAAATCAATAACAATTTTACTTGAAATAATTAACTCCTGACTCAAAAATTTTTAAATCCTGTTCTCCATAGATATTTATCGCAACAGAATGATCACGCCTTTCTGAGTGAGCCATTTTTCCCAATATACGACCATCCGGACTTGTAATTCCTTCGACAGCGCAAAAAGAGCCATTCACATTCCACTCTTCATTCATACTGACAACACCAGTAGGGTCACAATATTGTGTTGCTACCTGACCATTTGTAAAAAGTTCCTCCAGACATTCTCTGCTTGCAACAAAACGCCCTTCCCCGTGAGATGCAGGATTGGTATAAACACCACCAAGCTGTCCCATTCTAAGCCATGGAGATTTATTGCTTACTATTTTAGTATAGACCATTTTAGAAATATGCCGGCCAATTGTATTATATGTTAACGTTGGTGCATCTTTTGCCTGTCCCACTATTTTCCCATATGGAACAAGTCCCAGTTTGATCAATGCTTGGAATCCATTACATATCCCAAGTACAAGCCCATCCCTATCATTAAGCATTTTCTCAATAGCTTCTTTTAATTTTTCATTTTGAAATGCTGTTGCAAAAAATTTTGCTGAACCATCAGGCTCATCTCCCGCGCTAAAGCCTCCGGGAAACATAATAATCTGAGACTGCGCTATTGCTTGTTCAAACTCATTTACTGAATCACGAATATCAGAAGCACTCAAATTCCTAAATACTTTTGTGTTTACCTTTGCCCCTGCCCGTTCAAATGCTTTTCTGCTGTCATATTCACAGTTTGTTCCTGGAAATACAGGTATAAACACAGATGGCTGTCCGATTTTATGACTGCAGATATGAATGCCTTTTGTATCATAAATTCTTTCTTCCACCAGTTCGTCACTATCTGCCGGTGATTTAGTCGCAAAAACCTTTTCAAGAGTTTTGGTCCATGTCTCTACTGCTTCTTTCATTGTAATACGTGCATCTTTAAAGCTGAAGACAGCTTCTTCACTTACCTCCCCAATGACTATACCATTCGTCTTAAGATCCCCCAGCTTATCAGCCGGTACTTCTGCCACTAGATCTCCAAATGAAGGAGCAAACAGTTCTCCCGGAATACAGTTGCCTTCCAGCTTTACTCCAAGGCCATTGCCAAATGCCATTTTACTGATTGCAGAAATCACGCCGTACTTATCCAATGCATAAGCGGAAATGATTCTGCCCCTTTGTATATCTTCTCTAAATTTTCCGTACTGTTCCATTAACTGATTATACACCGGAAGATCATATTCATCCCGCTCAAGCTTTACCCATACAAGTTTACTCCCCGGATTCTTTAACTCCGGTGTAATAATATCTATATCTTTTGCCATATCAACTGCAAACGATACCAGTGTGGGCGGAACATCTATATCCTGAAACGTACCTGACATACTGTCTTTTCCGCCAATAGAAGGTAATCCTAATCCCATCTGTGCTGCATAAGCGCCCAAAAGAGCAGCAAATGGCTGACTCCATCTTTTAGGATCTTCTGTCATCCTGCGGAAATACTCCTGAAAAGTAAATCTGATTTTTCTGTAATCCCCTCCTGATGCAACAATTTTAGCTACCGATTCAACTATAGCATAAACCGCACCATGATATGGGCTCCAACTTGACAGAAATGGATCAAATCCAAAACTCATCATAGAAACACTGTCCGTATTCCCATTTTGTACGGGTACCTTTGCCACCATAGTCTGGGTTTCTGTCATCTGATATTTCCCACCATGAGGCATTAATACAGATCCTGCACCAATTGAACCGTCAAACATTTCCACCAGACCTTTTTGTGAGCAAACATTCAGATCAGCCAGCACATCAAGCCACTTCGCCTTAATGTCTGTTATTTTTTCCTGAGCAAAAAAATTATCTTCCTCTTTGGGGATTTCCACTTCAACTTCAGTTTCCTGATGTGCACCATTCGTATCCAAAAATGCCCTGGAAATGTTTACAATTTCTTTCCCCCTCCACTGTAGTACTAATCTTGGTATCTCAGTAACTACTGCAACTTCAACTGCCTCAAGATTCTCTTCACTTGCAAATCCCAGAAACAGCTGTACATCTTTTGGATCAACAACAACTGCCATTCTTTCCTGTGACTCAGAAATTGCAATTTCTGTACCATCAAGACCTGCATACTTTTTAGGTACTTTATCTAAATCAATGCAAAGACCATCGGCAAGTTCACCTATTGCCACAGAAACACCACCTGCTCCAAAATCATTACATTTCTTGATTAAACCACTTACCTCTTCCCGTCTAAATAAACGTTGGATTTTTCGTTCAGTGGGAGGATTTCCTTTCTGCACTTCAGCACCGCAAGTCTCAATTGATTCCTCGGTATGCACCTTTGAAGACCCGGTTGCTCCGCCACATCCGTCACGGCCTGTACGGCCTCCAAGCAAAATAATGATATCTCCTGGATCTGATGTTTCCCTGATTACGGCGCGTCTTGGTGCAGCACCCAGTACCGCACCAATTTCCATACGTTTTGCCACATAATCAGGATGATATATTTCTTTTACTGCACCTGTGGCAAGACCAATCTGGTTTCCATAGGAGCTATACCCAGAGGCTGCACCTCTGACTAATTTCTTTTGTGGTAGTTTTCCTTTTAATGTTTCCTTTACTGGAACTGTAGGGTCTGCAGCGCCGGTAACTCTCATCGCTTGATATACGTAAGTGCGTCCAGAAAGAGGATCCCGTATTGCTCCGCCAAGACATGTTGCTGCACCACCAAATGGTTCGATCTCTGTAGGATGATTATGTGTTTCATTTTTAAAGTTTATCAGCCACTCTTCTTCTTTCCCGTCCACATCCACCGGTACTACTATACTGCATGCATTAATTTCATCAGATTCTTCCTGATCTTGAAGTTTGCCTTCGTTTTTTAGTTTCCTCATTGCCATTAAAGCCAAATCCATGAGACAAATAAACTTGTCATCTCTTCCCGCAAAAACCTCACGGTGATCCTCCATATACTGCTTATAAGCAGAAACAATAGGCTTTTTATAAAAACCTTCCCCAAAAGTAACGTCTTTAAGCTCTGTAGAGAATGTGGTATGGCGACAATGATCCGACCAGTAAGTATCCAATACCCGAATCTCCGTCATGGTAGGATCTCTATGTTCTTCTGTGCTGAAATAGCTCTGTATATGAAGAAAGTCTTTAAATGTCATTGCCAGCCCCAATGAATTATACAATTGTTTAAGTTCCTTACAAGAAGACCCACAAAAACCAAAAAGTACCCGAACTTCTTCCGGCTCTTCAAATGCAGTCACAAGTGTTTCAGGCATTTCTGCCCCCGTTTCTCTGGAGTCCACCGGATTTATACAATGATTTTTTATTATTTCCAATTCCTCCTGTGACACAACTCCTTCAATAACATAAGTAACAGCTGTCCGTATGATTGGTTTTTCCTCTTCACAAATGAACTGAACACACTGCTCCGCAGAATCAGCTCTTTGATCGAATTGACCGGGAAGGTACTCCACTGAAAATATATGTTCCTTTTTTCCGGCAGGAAATTTATCGTGATACAGCACATCAACAGGTGGTTCTGCAAACACTCCAAGGCAGGCTTTTTCAAACGTTGAATTTGAAATATTTTCCACATCATAACGAATAAGAACACGGACGCTACTTACTGTATTGATGTCAAGATAATGCCTGATCTCATGCTTCAGTTCCTTTGCTGTGACAGCAAATTCAGGCTTTTTTTCTACATACACACGTTTTACGTTATTCATAAACTATCTCCTTTTGCACGCTAATGTAACAGGGTCTGGGTACATCTTCGCTTATATTATATTTCTAATTTTAACACATTTTTTGTCATTAGTATAATTAATATAACTAAACTTATTAATTAGTTTTATTAATTTTTGTTTTTTTCTTCCACACTACACTTGCAATTAGTAAGACAATAAGACCGCATGCAAAAATGCTACCTATTCTAATAACAAAATCTGAAAACAAACCTTCCGGAAGCATTCGGATCATGTAATCTTCTGCCGGATCAAAAATCCACAGATCATTGGTAAAGAAAATTTCATGGAATTTGGTAAACGCGGCAGTAAAATCTCTCATAAAGAAAAATGCTAACAATCCTGTCACTGCTCCTACCAATGCTAATGCCATTTGAAAAGCCCTGGGTATAATATACTTCCAATTAGCTTTCGTGCCCAACAAAAAAGCAACACATATTAACAAAACGATTATTCCTGCAAAACGTATATCCAAACCTCCCAGAAATAGTCTTTGTACATCCGCCATATGCAGCTTGTCCTGTTCATTAAAAAAATCCTGTCTTTCTCCATCTACTGTTGTTATCACTTCCAGATTTTCACGATTTCCTTTTAAATATTCCATCATCTCGCGAGTTACATACATGACGTCCTCCATGTTCATTTCCAATTCTGGCAGCACATTGTATTTTTGATATTCTTTTTCATAAAACCCAAAATCCATATACATGGCTGCCTGAAAGCTCGAAATCAATAAAATAACTATAATAGCCAATGATAGAATAATTCCGGAAATCCAATGTAATCTTTTCATACTAATATCTCCTGTTCGTCATAAGTTAATTTATTAGTTCTGTATTGCTTAATATATTTTAACACAATGCATATTGTAATTCATCTCAAATCAGCTTATAATAAAGTCATTATTTATTAGGAGGTCTAATATTGGATATCAATTATGAATTGTATAAAGTATTCTATCATGTAGCATCTTCTTTAAGTTTCTCAGATGCTTCCAAACAACTATTTATTTCCCAGTCCGCTGTAAGCCAGTCTATTAAAACGTTAGAACGCAAACTTGATCAAACACTGTTTATCCGTAGTACTAAACGTGTGCAGTTAACCCCTGAAGGAGAAATTCTGCTGCGCCATATTGAACCGGCAATGCACCTTATTCAACGAGGAGAAGCTCAGCTTTTAGATGCTGCATCCACGGGAGGGCAGATCCGTATAGGCGCAAGCGATACGATCTGTCGTTACTTTCTTGTTCCCTACCTGGAAAAATTTCACAAATCCTTCCCCAATGCACATATTAAAGTCTTCAATCAGACATCTATCAAATGTGTAAATCTTCTAGAGTCAGGGCAGGTGGATCTGATTGTTGTAAATTATCCGAATCACTACCTCAGTAATGTATCTTCAATTAAAAAAATCAAAAAATTTCGAGATGTATTTATAGCTAATCATTCCTTCGATAAGTTAAAGAATCAGAAACTCTCCTTTCGTGAACTAATTCAACACCCTATACTTATGCTTGATAAGCAAAGTACAACAAGCGAGTTTTTACACAAGCTGTTTCAACAACATCAATTAGATCTTGTACCAGAAATTGAATTGACAAGTAATGATCTTCTTATTGACCTGGCACGCATCGGTCTTGGAATTGCTTTTCTCCCAGATTATTGTATTGAAAATAATTCACATGACTTATTTATCGTAGAAACAGAAGAAGAACTTCCTGAACGAGAACTTATCATTGCTTATAATGAACAAATACCATTAACAAAAGCTTCACAAGAGTTTTTGAATTATTTTCAATAATTTTAGCACTCACATCTTGACAGTGCTAATAGCCAGTGTTATATTATCTATAGAACAAATAAAACATTCTAGGAGGTATGAACTATGTTATTAGCAAACAGAAGTTTTTTTAACGATTTTTTTAAAGATCCATTTTTTGAACGGCCTTTTGATAATGCATTGACTCAGGTGATGAAGACTGATATCCATGAGAAGGATAATAATTACCTCATGGATATAGAATTGCCAGGTTATAAAAAGGAAGATATTAAGGCCGACTTGAAAGATGGCTATTTAACAATTACAGCAACAAAAGAAGAAAACCAGGAAGAAAAAGATGAAAAAGGTAACTGTATCCGAAAAGAAAGATATACAGGCTCCTGCAACCGCAGATTTTATGTTGGAGACCAATTGAAGCAAGAAGATATAAAAGCATCTTTTAGCGACGGAATTCTGCGTTTATCTATACCTAAAGATACACCCAAAGCAATTGAAGAACAACCTAAATATATTATGATAGAATAAAGCTTGACTACTTTACCAAAATATTATATAGTAATTTTTGTTTAATAAGTTTAATTTTAAACTAAGTAAATATTATGCTTTCTAGGGTTCCGCAGTCTGACTGGCCAGTGACCGAGAGAAGGCTCATAGTAAGAACTACTATGTCACGGAAGGATAAAAGCCTGGGAGATATGACCAAATATCTTCCAGGCTTTTTTATGCCAAAATAGAAAGGAGGTGTTTATATGCCATGGGTCTACCTAACAATAGCAGGTCTATTTGAAGTAGTATGGGCAATTGGTCTGAAATACTCACAGGGATTCACTAAGCTGATTCCCTCTATCATTACCGTATTCGGTATGATAGTTAGTTTCTATCTTCTTGCCTTAGCAACTAAAACACTGCCCATCGGAACAGCCTATGCCGTTTGGACGGGTATTGGTGCATTAGGTACAGTAATCCTAGGAATTCTATTTTTTCACGAACCGTTGAATTTATTAAGAGCGGTCTTCCTTTTCTTTATTTTAATTGGAATACTAGGTCTAAAACTTACCTCTGCATAGTTTGTAATTATGCAACAACCTATACTTTCTAATCGTTTTTTTTCGTCATTATATTGCATTGTTTTTCGTGTCGATATATGTTATATTTTGTCATATAAATCGACAATGCATTCTTTTTAACTTTCCGGTATTCTTGATAGATATGCCACACTTAAATTAGTTGGGAAAGTTTTAAAATTAACTGCTGGGGGCATTTATACATTATAACGGGAGGTGCAATATGAAGAGTTTAAAAGGAAAATTAACGCTGTACATTCTTATTCTTGTGACTGTCACATCATTAATAACTGTGATAATGGGTGTTTATGAAAGTTTTAAAACCACTGATAAAATTATTCAGACACAGGTAAAAGAACAGCTATACAGTGCCGACAACATGCTGGAGATACACTTAAAGGATCAATTCGGCTCTCTGTCTCTGGCAAATGAAGGAGTTCTGGTTGATAAAAACCAAAAGGAGATTGCAGGAAATTATGAATCAGTTGATCTTCTTGCAGAAAAAATGAACGTTGTAGTCACAGTTTTCGCAAAGGATGGTAGTGATTTTACCAGAGTACTTACTACTATTAAAGATGAAAATGGTGAACGGGCTGTGGGAACACAACTGGATGTCACTGGAAAAGCTTACAAAGCTATTTCAGAAGGCAATGAATATGTTGGCGAGGCTAATATTCTTGGTTCCCAATATATTACAGAATATGCTCCTCTTTATGACGATGCGCAGCAGCTGATTGGTATATATTTTGTAGGTATTCCCATGCAGACTGTTAATACACTTTTCAGTGATGGTCTGCATTCCACAATAACAATTGTTACTATATTAATGCTTGTTGTATTAATCGCAGCAGGAATCATTATTTATCTGGTAAGCGGTAAGATTTCAAATCCCATACATAAAATTACTGATGCTGCCCAAAAGATAGCAGAAGGTGATTTTGATGTGGAATTATCTGTAAAATCTAAAGATGAAGTAGGCAGACTGGCAAAAGCATTTAATCTTACAATTGCTCAGTTAATAAATTATCAAGAATATATTGACGAGATATCTGATGCTTTGTCAACTATATCCACCGGAGATTTAACTGTTGAGCTCCACAAAGAATATGTAGGGCAGTTTCAAAAACTGAAAGTGCACATGCAGGCTTTACTGATAAATTTGAACGAAACAATGACACAGATAAGACAGTCTGCCGGACAGGTAAACAACGGAGCCGGACAAATTGCCAATACTGCTCAGGCACTTTCCCAAGGTGCTACTGAGCAGGCTAGTTCCGTAGAACAATTATCAGCCTCTATTACACAAATTTCTCAACAGATTAGTCAGAATGCAGATACTGCCCGCTCCGTATATGACAAGGCAGAATCTGCTGGCAGTGAAATACAGTTGAGTAATGATCAGATGCAGGATATGGTTAAAGCAATGGATGAAATCACTCTTAAATCTTCGGAAATCTCTAAAATCATTAAAATGATTGATGATATTGCATTCCAGACAAACATCCTCGCTTTAAATGCTTCTATTGAAGCGGCACGGGCAGGAGAAGCCGGAAAGGGGTTTGCAGTGGTTGCAGACGAGGTTGGAAATCTTGCTGGCAAGTCTGCTGAGGCAGCTAAAAATACGGCAGTTTTAATTGAAGCTACTATAAATGCTGTTGATAATGCTTCTCAAATTGCAGATAATACTGCAGTGTCTCTTCATAAAAGTGCAGAGATGACCAATGAATCGGTTTTGTTAATTGATAAGATTGCTCAGGCATCCCAAGAACAGGCTACAGCCATAATCCAGATTGATCAGGGTATAGAACAAATTTCTTCTGTTGTTCAGACAAATGCGGCAACTTCAGAGGAAAGTGCAGCTGCCAGCCAGGAATTATCAAGCCAATCTCATATACTTGAAGAGCTTGTCACCAAATTTAAGTTAAATCATTTATCTGATTCAGACCTATAATGCTTCAATATTAAAGAACGGCGTATGTAATAGCAAATAGTTTATTACATACACCGTTCCTTTTTTCTCATTTTCTTAGATTTTAAATTTGATTTTCCCAGAACGTTTTCATAAGTTCTTCTATATTATTTAATCTGCAGTTTTCAACTCCAACCCACTCTCTTGGAAAAACATCCTTATACTGCCTTCTGGCAAACCTTTCATCTAAAAGTAAAATTAACCCTTTATCTGTTTCCGTTCTGATCACTCTTCCTGCTGACTGTAGAACCTTATTCATCCCGGGATATAAATATGCATAATCAAACCCCTGCATATATCTACTGTCAAAGTAATGTTTAAGAATTTCCCTGTCATTGCAAACCTGAGGTAAGCCTGTACCAATAATCACTGTTCCAATAAGGCGATCTGCTGTGAGATCTATTCCCTCCGAAAAAACACCTCCCATAACACAAAATCCCACAAGACTTTTAGCGCGTTTTACCTTAAAGGACTTTAGAAAATGCTCACGCTCTTCTTCCCCCATAGACTGTGATTGCACTATACATTCTATGTCTTTTCTTTCACTAATTAAAGTTTGAAACAGTTCAAATACTTTGTCCATAAATAAATAAGACGGAAAAAATATCATGTAATTACCCGCTTTGCCATCAATCACTTTTACTATATACTGAGAAAACTTCTGATACATCTCTATTCCCCGCTGAGTATATCTTGTACTAACATCAGTGCCCATAAGAACAAGACGATTTTGCTTTGGAAAGGATGATTTTGCATAGATAGCATAATCGTCATTCTCTACACTTAATAGCTTTTTATAGTAATGAATTGGAAGCAAGGTGGCGGAAAAAAATATAGTACTATTTCCCTGTTCCAGAAACGCCTGCAGATTTACAGACGGATTAACACATAATAATTTTATTTTAAAGCTACCGCTTTGTTCCAGTTCCGAGTAAACCACATAATTTTCGTCCAGTATCTCATGTATATTCAAAAAATCTCGTAATTTGAAATAAAAATCCAATACCTGTTCTCTTTTTGTTTCTTCTATAACTTTTTCAAGATACTCTTCTAAACCAGACATAACATTCATTAACTTAATTGCAATATGAGAAACACTGTCCAATATCTGATAAGTTTCACACTCTCGTTTTAGTGCCAGAAATTGTCTGTTACATTCATCCAGGCGCCTTGCCAAAACTCCGTCCTCTGTTTTAAGCAGATTTTTCATTTCAAGAATATCTTCCTTATATAAAACTGCGCTGTACATTTCACGACCTCTTTCTACAAGGTTATGTGCCTCATCAATTAAAAAAAGATACTCCCTCTTATTTCCGTCCGAAAAAAAACGTTTCAGATGTGCATTAGGATCAAATACATAATTATAATCACATATAACGGCATCCATCCAAAGCGATACATCTAGTGCCAGCTCAAAGGGGCAAACATTATATTTTCTCGCCTGCTTTTCAAGAGCACTTCTGTTCATGTCATCCAAATGCTTTATCATATCATATACAGCATCATTTACTCTATCATAATGCCCCTTTGCAAACGAACAATGTTCCGGATTACAAATTGTCTCTTCACAAAAACAAATCTTATCTTTGGCCGTTAGCGTGATGACTTTAAATTTAAGCCCCTGTTCTTTCAATAAACTAAATGCTTGCTCTGCTACTGTTCTCGTAATTGTCTTAGCTGTTAAATAGAAGATTTTGTCCCCCAGTTCTTCCCCAATTGCTTTAACAGCAGGAAATACTGCTGCCATTGTTTTCCCTACTCCGGTAGGGGCTTGTATAAAAAGTTTTTTCTTTCGTAGTATCGTACGATAAACGGACGTAACTAGATCACGCTGTCCACCCCTGTACACAAAGGGAAATTCTATATTCTTGATAGAGAGTCTCCGCTTCTCCATCCATTGAATCTGGAATTGAGCCCACTTTTCGTAGGACTTAACCAAGTTGAGAAACCACTCCTCTAATTGCAGATAAGAATACTTTTCTAAAAATTGTTTTAATTCTTCTGTCTCAAGATTACAGTAGGTCATTTGAACACTTATTTCTTTCAGATTTTCTTGTACTGACAGTATATAAGCATAACATTTTGCCTGAGCAAGATGCACAGTAGAAGGCTGTTCGATAAAATTCAAATCTTTTAATACACCCTTAATTTCATCTACTACAACTCCATCTTTGTTTTTCTGAATGCCATCAGCTCTACCTTCCACCTGGAGCAGGAACTCATTGCAAGGAATCTGAATTTTTAACGATACCTCTGCCTGGTAGTCCGCACCCATGCGTTTCTGAATTTTTCTGTGTATCCTGCTCCCCTGCTGCATGACATCCTTAACCATCCCAGAGGATATTCTGTTATCTATATCTCCCTCCCGAAGAATAAATTCCACCAGATTACGGACAGATATTTTTATCAAATTATGCTCACTCATATATCTAATTACGCTCCAAACTGCCAGATGTTTTTATAGTTAAATTACAACCGTAAACTGTATATAATTATTACCATCAATTTCTTCCTGTCCAACGGTTATCTCGCCTCCTGCTTTCTGTGCAATTGATTTTGCACGATACAGACCAACGCCTCTGTTACCATGTTTTCCCATTTTTGTAGTATACGTATTTTCAAAAAAATGGCCAATCTCTTCTAATGAAAGTTTGGGATAACGATTATAGATTTGAAAAACCAGATGATCCTGACGAGAATCCAATATCATACGAACTTTACCACCTTGCTTTGGACAAGCTTCATATGCATTATCCACCAGCACGCCCACCATTTCAATTAAGCTGTGTTCAGACACTGCAGATATAATTTCTTTGCTGCGTACTTCTATCTCTGTTTCAATATTACTTCCAGAACTTACAATCTTGCTATACAAAAAGCCGGCAAGTACTTTATCGCTGATTCTCAGCAGTGATAAATATTGATGTCCCGTTTCCCTGCTGGTCTCCTTAATATATTTAGACTGACATTTCACTAATTCTTCATAAGAATCTACCGTATGATGCATATTAACAATAGCATTTAGATGGTTATCAAATTCATGTTGCCTGGCTCTTATCTCTTTAACTAATTCTTCCATGGGCTGTATATATAACTCATACATTTTCAACTCTTTTTCCTGACTGCGAATAATGTCATTATTTAATTCTCTTTCAACAGCACCCCAGATAACTGCGATTAATAAAAGTATAAAAAATATAATCATCTTGGAATCTAATGTCCCACTAATTTTTAAATCAATAATTAGATATAATGCTATAACAAGCGATAATATACAAAATGCCCTGTAAAGGATTTTTTTCCAAAGTTTACTCATTTAGGCGTCTCCTGACCTCTGCTTTATAGGTCACTCCAATATCAATTTTTTCTTTGTATCCATCTACTTGAATCATTTGATTAACTAAATCATAATATTTCACATAAAGCATATTGACAACAAACATTCTGTGGCATTGAAAAAACTCGTGCTTAGGCAGTCTTTCTAAAAGTTGACGTATAGAAATATATGGAATATCCATTATTTCTTCTTTCATATATAAAGCCACTCCCCGCGGGATTGCTTTGCAGTATACTATATCATCACAAGGTATTTTATAATTTATTCCGCCTTTCTTCAGAATAATAAACTGCTTCTCCTTTTGTTCTACATGAAACAATACTTTATCTACCACTGATTTAACCGCAACTTCATCAAAAGGTTTGAGAATATACTGGTAACATTGTATTCTTCTGTAAGCCTCTATTTCAAGCCCGGCTATTGAGGTAATCATGACAATTGGAGTAAACTCATACTGCCTAATTTTCCGTATTTCCTCAGCAAATACCAGACCTCCGGAATCTTCACTATCCTGTTTATTTAGATTTACATCTAATAAGAACAAATGAAAAGAAACGGTGCTATCCAGCAGCAATCTGGCTGTTTCCAGATTTGCTGCTGTATCCACCGTCACCTCAGCTGATATATTACATAGCATCTTTTCTAATGCATTTCTACTTTGTTCATCATCTTCCAGCACTAAAATCCTTGCCATATCAAACTCCTGATTCTACTATTTTTCATTCTCATAATGCGCAACTTCAGAGATTGTTTTAGTAAGACCAGCAATTCCCTGCAAATCTGAAGGTATGATAATTTTTGTTGCTTTACCGTCAGCTGCCTTAGCAAATGCCTCGAGGCTCTTTATCGTCAGTACAGCATCATCAGCTTTTGCATCCTTAATAAACTCAATACCTTCTGCTGTTGCTTTTTGTACACTTCTAATTGCGTCCGCCTGACCCTCTGCTTCTTTGATACGTTTTTGCTTTTCTGCTTCAGCTCTTAAAATGGCAGATTCCTTAGCGGCCTCTGCTTCCAGAATTACAGATTCTTTTTCACCTTCAGCCACCAAAATCGTAGATTTTTTCTCACCTTCTGCTCTCAGAATAGCTTCTCTTCGCTCACGTTCCGCCTTCATCTGCTTTTCCATTGCATCCTGAATAGCCTTAGGAGGCATAATATTTTTTAATTCTACCCTGTTGACCTTAATTCCCCAAGGATCAGTAGCAATATCAAGTGATGTACGCATTTTTGAATTAATCGTTTCTCTTGAAGTAAGCGTTTCATCTAATTCAAGATCACCTATGATATTACGTAGGGTTGTTGCTGTCAGATTTTCAATAGCTGACAATGGTCGTTCTACACCATAAGCGTACTGCTTAGGGTCTGTAATCTGAAAAAACACGACTGTATCAATCTGCATTGTAACATTATCTTTTGTTATAACTGCCTGCGGTTCAAAATCAACTACCTGTTCCTTGAGCGAAACTTTCTTTGCCACTCTGTCAAGAATTGGCACTTTGAAGTGAAGACCAACACTCCATGTTTCCTTATATCCGCCCAAACGCTCTAATACATATGCATATGCCTGAGGTACAATTCTTATATTAGATACCAGGATAAGCAATATAATAATTAAAACGACAACCAAAATTATTAATTTCATCTTTATTCCTCCTCATATTTCTTTACAATCAACTTTACACCAGATATATCAATCACCTTAACCAGTGTTCCGGGCTCCAGAATTTCTTCATCCTGCTCTGTTCTTGCGGTCCATTCCATCCCACCGACAACCGCGGTTCCGGTCTGTTCCAGATTATCCACTTTTTCTGTAACTCTTATTACTTTACCGATAATGCCTTCATAATTTGTCTTTTCGTGATGTACATTTATGTATTTTACCGCAAGTGGGCGGGTAAAATACAGTAATAAAAAGGAAACAACAAAAAACGCTCCTATCTGCCATGCCAGATTTAATCCAGCAATATTAAGCAGTAATGCAACTAAAGCACCTCCGGCCACCCATATGGATGTCAGCCCAACCGTGATTATTTCAATAATCAGAAAAACAATTAACAGCCCAAGCCATAAAAAAGCTTCTCTTTCCATAGTTCTCCCTTCTTTCCATTTTATTTCATTCAGCTCTTTCAATCTTTCTGATGATAATTATATGTTAATCCGGTTCTCTATATTATACAACACTTTTTGCGTGAATACAGTGTTTTTGTGTTTTAATTTATTATTTGCAAAATTCGGTCATATCCTGGCGATAACGAATGGGCAGATGGCCTCTCTGCAAATTCAAGTTTTCACGCTCTTCGATTGAAATTGATTCACAGAAACCTTTCCATAAAGTTTCAAACTCACGTTCTTGAGATGATATTTTATCTGCATACTCTCTATTAAGCGTTTCTCCCTGAACAAGTACCCAGTGGCTTTTCGCCTGGTGCACTTGAAAGACTCTATGTGTCTTATCATAAATCATCCAGTTTTCCAAAGGAAACCTATCAGAAAAGTGATCACCTATACAAGTCAGTATTTGACTTTTGGGGGTTATTTCTGAAAGGAGCACCCCATTTTCTAACTCCCGGAATCGAATAAATTCAATAAAATGATGTGCTTCATTTTTTACTGTTCTGCTGAGTGCAAACACTTTAGATACATAAGCACTACTAAGATGATCCATAATTCTTTTGCTTTCTTTTATGTTTCTTGCCTCAAGTATGGTGTGATATACAGCATCAGCCTTTTCTCCATCATCTGACAGTAACGCGTGATAAATATCCCAATACACCAGCTCGCCAAGATTTTTTTTAATCAGACGCTCCACTGCTAAAGATTTATATTCCGCTTCTTCTACCTCTGTATATTCACAAAACAGTTGTACGCTCAACATGCCCCTAAGAGCGATACCTGCATTATCATCACGCTTTTCTTTCCACGCATCATAAATTGCGGAAAAAATACCTGTAATGGAATCATGACAAATGTAAACCTTTTTCATATCTATTCTTCCTTATCCAAGAATTTGTTGAATTTGTTGTTCTTTAAATTGTACATCGTCAAATAAAGACAGCTGACGAAATGTCATACCTGATACAGAATCAGGCAGCTTTTCTTTCGTATTAAGCAGGTTTCTCATAATATAATCTTCTTCAATTTTCGTCCGATACATCATCCTGCCGCTGCATGTCAGAAAATATAGTGCACGTTTTAGTACTACACCCATTTTTTTGAGATCTTCAAACTGCAGTATTCCCATTCTTCTCGCCTTCACTATACGTGAGGCTGATTTGCAGCCGATACCCGGAACACGCAGAAGCGTATTATAATCTGCACTATTAATCTCCACCGGAAAAAATTCCAGATGCTTTAACGCCCAGTCACACTTAGGATCTAAAAAAATATTAAAATTAGGATTTTTTTCATCCAGTAGTTCATTTGCTTCAAATCGATAAAACCTTAGCAGCCAATCCGCCTGATATAACCTGTGTTCACGAAGCAATGGCGGTCCCTCCCCAGTTACAGCAGGAAGTGATGAGTCCTCATTGACAGAAATAAATGCAGAATAAAAAACACGTCTCAATTCAAATTTTTTATAAAGTGACTCCGCCACATTTAAAATCTGGTAATCTGTTTCAGGAGTTGCTCCAATAATCATTTGTGTACTCTGGCCAGCAGGAACAAATCTGGGCGAATTCTTATAAAGCACAATTTCTTGTTTATTCTCTATCATCTTCTGCTGAACCAGTCTCATGGGAGCCAATATGTTTTTCCTGCTTTTATGAGGCGCCAGACGCCTTAGCCCCTCAGCAGTCGGAAGCTCCAAATTGACGCTCATTCTGTCTGCCAGAAATCCCACCCTTTGTATAAGTTCCTGATCGGCTCCGGGTATAGCTTTTACGTGAATATATCCCTGAAAGTTATATTGCGTGCGCAGTTTATACAAAGCTGCATAGATTAATTCCATAGTATAATTAGGACTTTTCAGAATTCCCGAACTCAAAAATAATCCTTCTATATAATTTCTCCTGTAAAACTCTATGGTAAGTGTACAAACCTCATCAGGGGTAAATGAAGTTCTTTCCACATCATTTGAAGATCGGTTAATACAGTATTTGCAATCGTATATACATTCATTGGTGAATAAAATTTTAAGCAGAGAAATGCATCTTCCGTCTGCCGAAAAACTATGACAAATACCTGCTTTAAGACAATTACCCATTCCACTGCCATCACCTTGTCGGTCTACTCCGCTTGAGGTGCATGCAACATCATATTTTGCGGCATCACTTAATATTTGCAGCTTATCGTAAAGTGACTTCTTTTCCTGTATAATTTCCTGCATAATTACCCACTCCTATTATTCAAACAATGACTCGCCCCTCTCGCACAGAACGTATGTTCTTATTTAATATATCACATTAAGCGAAAGCTTGCAAGATACTTTACAAAAAACAAAAACAGAAGCTTGAAATAAGACCTTATTTCAAGCTTCTGTTTTTTATTACTTTATCGCCAATATCATTATAACCAATTATTATTTACAATCTCTAATTTTTTTTCTCAATGGCAGAACCATGGAAGGAGATACCGAAAGTTCGTCCAGCCCCATCTTTAAAAACTCTTCCGTAAGCTCAAGGTCTGCTCCTAATTCTCCACAAATTCCAATCCATTTTCCTTCCGCATGTGCATTGTCCGCAGCCAGTTTAATCATGGCAAGAATAGCCGGATGATGCGGATCATAAAATTCGTCTAATTTGGAATTCTGCCGGTCTATGGCCAGCGTATATTGTGTAAGATCATTTGTACCCACACTAAAGAAATCAACCTCGCGAGCTAAATCCCTGCTGATCATAACTGATGCAGGCGTCTCAATCATTACACCCAGCTCAACATTTTCCTTAAATGGAATACCTTCCTCTTTGAGTTCGTTTTGAACTTCCGCAATAATCTTCTTGATTTTATAAATTTCTTCCATTGAAATAATCATAGGAAACATAATCGAAATATTACCAAACACTGCCGCACGGTATAATGCCCGTAACTGAGTCTTAAAAATCTCAGTTTTTGTGAGACAAATACGAATTGCACGATACCCCAGTGCCGGATTCTCTTCTTTGTCCAGTCCAAAATAGTCTACCTGCTTGTCCGCCCCGATATCCAGTGTGCGGATAATCACTTTTTTGCCTGCCATATTTTCTGCGACCTGCTTATATACAGAAAACTGCTGTTCTTCACTTGGAAATGTATCATTTTCCAAATATAAAAATTCACTTCTAAAAAGACCGATTCCGCCTGCATCATTTTTAAGTACAGCACCAACGTCAGACACATTACCTATATTAGCGTATACATTCACTTTCTGACCACTCTTTGTCTCGTTTGCTTTACCTTTAAGCTGTTCCAGCAAAGCTCTCTGCTCTTGATCTTTGATACGCTTTTCTTCCATTTCTGCAAGAGTATCTTTGTCAGGATCTATATATAGCATACCTGTAAAACCATCTATTACAGCCATCTGTCCATCAAGCTGAGTACTTAGTTCCTCCCCCAGGCCAATTACCGCCGGGATATTCATTGTTCTTGCCAAAATCGCAGTGTGTGAATTTGATGATCCATACATCGTGGCAAAACCCAGCACTTTACTTTTATCTAACTGTACCGTCTCACTTGGTGCCAGATCATCTGCAGCAATAATACATGGTTCATCTGACTGCTTGTACCCTTCACATATACCACAGAGAATGTTAAGTACACGTTCCGATACATCTTTCACGTCAGCCGCCCGCCCTTGCATATAAGCGTCATCCATGGCAGCGAACATCTGGGCAAAATTGTCTGCAGTTGTTGCTACTGCAAATTCAGCATTTACTTCCTGAGCACGTATAATATTTTCAACGGATTCAATATAATCCAAATCTTCCAACATCATTTGATGAATTTCAAAAATCATTGCATTAGCTTCACCAACATCTTCTAATGCTTTATCATAAAGCCCTTTTAACTGTTCTATGGCTTCATTTTTAGCATCTTGAAAACGAGAATACTCTGCATCAACATCATCTACATGAGTACGCTTAATCACTTTCTCATTTCTCTTATAAAAAGAGAGTTTACCGATGGCCACGCCACCGAACACACTTTTGCCTGTTATTGTAATCATAAACACCTTTCCTGCTATCTGCGAAATGCCTTTTTATTCTGATTATAAATTTTCTTTAAAAAATTGTTCTAATTCTGCAATTGCTTTATCTTCATCTTCACCAGCAACGGTCATTGTAACTTCTTCACCGGCTTTAACACCCAGACCCATTACTCCAAAAATTCTTTTTGCATCTGCACTTTTTTCGCCTTTTGTAATTTTCACATCAGATGCATATCCCGCTGCCTGTTTTACTAATAACCCTGCAGGTCTTGCATGAATTCCTTCTGGATCTGTAACAACATATTTAAATTCTTTCATTTTACATTTCTCCTTTTATACATTTATGTTTTAACTTAACTTAGTATATAACAAGTAACAGACTTTTTCAATTCCTTAAAAATTAATTCGTTGCACTTTATATCAGGAACTTTTGTATATCTGTTATTACACTAATATTTTCTTTTAAAACCGTATTCACATTCTTCTTTATCATTTTTTGTAGATTTTTGTATATTTTTACGAAACTTTTCACAAAAACATTGACTTTCATTGTTGAATATGCTACGATAATACAGCGTTGAACGTATATTTCATGGACAATGCAATTATTTTATTATTTATTTAATTTATGGAGGGTAACACAATGACAGGTACAGTAAAATGGTTTAACAACCAAAAAGGTTATGGCTTCCTTTCTGATTCAGAAGGAAATGATGTATTCGTACACTACTCAGGACTTAACATGGACGGATTCAAATCTTTAGAAGAAGGTCAGGCTGTTGAATTTGACGTAACAGAAGGAGCTAAAGGACCTCAGGCAACTAACGTAGTAAAACTTTAATCAGAATTTTATGTACCTTTAAATATATAATTTAGATTTAATATTTAAAAGAATTACAGAGAAATGTGATTAAGAATTTTGCAGAAGATATCCGGTCATCCGGATATCTTCTTTTTCTTAATTATTTATATTAGATGTATAAACTTCATTTGCCTCCCACACATCAAATCCGCTTCCTCTCAGTATATCTGTTACTCTTGCAGGATCATCAGTTTTAAGTACCGCAGATGCGTCTTTTCCATTTGCAAAAGCATACATATATTCTATATTCACATCACCTTCTACCAGATGATGCATAGCCTTACCTAGTGACCCGGTAGCATGAGGCACGCGAAATGCCACAACATCTGTCAGCATTGCCGTAATTCCATTTTCATTTAATACAGCCCTCCCTTTATGAGGATTTGACACGATCATACGAAGCATCCCATAGTCCGACGTATCTGCAAGGCTTAATGCAACAATATTAACTTCATTATTTGCAAGAACTGCAAGCACCTCATCCAGCCTCCCTTCTCTATTTTCAAGAAAGACCGAAAGTTGTTGAATTATAATACTCATAATGTTTCCCTCCATTTTTAAATATTGCGCTTGTCTATAACACGTACTGCTTTTCCTTCACTTCGCTGTATCGTCTTTGGTTCTACTAATTTTACACGTACAGAGACTCCAAGTGCCTGTTTCAGTACAGCTCCTATTTTATTCTTTAAAGCATCCAGTTTTTTAATTTCATCGGAAAACATACTTTCGCTAACCTCTACCATTACTGTCATAATATCCATATTATCTTCCCGTTCTACAATCATCAGATAATGAGGTGCCACTTCGCCGCCAATACTGAGAAGTGCAGTCTCCACCTGGGTAGGAAATACATTTACTCCGCGGATAACTTTCATATCATCTGTACGGCCGGTAAACTTGGATATTCTCGGTGTAGTTCTTCCACACTTACATGTACTGTGGTCAATACTTGTTAAGTCTTTTGTACGGTAACGGAGTAACGGCATCGCTTCCTTGGCAAGAGTGGTAAACACTAATTCACCTGTTTCCCCGTCTGTGCAAGGTTCATTTGTTGCCGGATTTAAAACTTCCGGATAAAAATAATCTTCATTAATGTGTAGTCCGGCATGATGTATACAGTCCTGGGCAACACCCGGTCCGGTAATTTCACATAAACCGTAGATATCAAAACAATTGATATTAAGAATACCTTCTATTTTTTTACGCATTTCTTCTGTCCATGGCTCAGCCCCATGAATTCCAGCCTTGATTTGCAGACGATCCACAAGTCCTGCTTCCTGCAGCGATTCCGCCAAATGCAGTGCATAGGATGGTGTACACGCTATAGCTGTCGCCCCAAAATCCTCCATACACATCATCTGACGCTGTGTATTACCTGCAGACATTGGTATAGACAGTGCCCCAAGTGCTCTGGCTCCAAAATCAAGTCCCAGCCCTCCGGTAAATAATCCGTAACCATAGCAAACATGTATAATATCTTCTTCTGTCAGACCAGCCATAGACAGACACCTTGCCACACATTCCCCCCAAACATCGACGTCCTTTTGTGAATAAGATGCCAACGTAAGTTTACCAGTTGTTCCTGATGTTCCCTGTACACGAACAACATCTTTTTTAGGTATAGCCAAAAGCCCAAAAGGATAATGTTCCCTTAAATCTTCCTTTGTTGTAAATGGAAGTTTCTGAATATCTTCTATTCTCTGAATATCTCCCGGCTCAACGCCAAGATCTTTCATTTTCTTATGATAGAACTCCACATTATTATAGACGCGTTCTACTACATCTCTCAATCTCCTGCTTTGCAATTCTGACATTTCATCCCTGCTCATACATTCAATTTGGGGATCTCTGATTCTTTCTACCCAGTTTTCCAATGTTACTGCCGCCATTTTTTGCTCCTTATCCTTTTTGTTTATACTGATTCATCTGTGGTTACATAAGTAAAACTTATAAGTCTTCTTCACTAATTATTTTTACCTTTGATTTTTTTAGTATTTCTTCAGCTTTATTGTAATTGTCCGTATTAAATATAATCACCGGTGCTTTACCGTCTCTAATCACAAAAGAATAAATATAGTTAACATTAATTTCGCCCTCAGCAAGTATAGAAAGCATATGATTTAAATTACCTTTTTTATCCATCAGCTCAACGCCAATCACCTCATGTACTCTCACCACAAATCCTTTGCTTGTTAAATACGTTTTAGCCTTCTCGGGATTATCTACAACCAATCGCAAAATACCAAACTCTGGTGTATCAAAGGAAGCTATAGCCCTGATATTTATCTGCGCCTGTGATAATGCAGATGTGACCTGCATAAGGCTTCCAGGTCTGTTTTCCACAAAAACTGATAACTGTTTAATCATCCTTGCACCTGCCTTCCCGCTATAATGTATACCCTACATTAAATGCTTTCTTATTTATTTCAACAGTTTTAGGAGGAACTGTCTTTTCAATTACCTGATACCACTGCTCTTTACTAAAATCCATATGCTGCGCGGCAACACCTAATACTATCAAATTAAACACTCGTGAGTTACCAATTTTCTTTGCCTCTTCTGTAGCATTCACACGGTATACCTTATGCTCCTTCTGCAGGGTTTCCAGTATATGATCTGGATACTCTGCCGCTCCAATAACTACCGGCATGGGATCTATTCTCCAGTCATTGACAATCAATGCGCCCTCTTTTTTCAAAAAATGTGCGTACCGCAATGCTTCCAGCCGTTCAAAAGCAATCAGTACATCTGCCTGCCCCTCTTCTACAATGGGTTCTGCCACTTTTTCGCCATAGCGTACAAAAGTAACTACACTGCCCCCACGCTGTGCCATGCCATGTACTTCTGAAAGTTTTACATCATAACCACCGGCTATAGTAAGACCACCTAAAATACGACTTGTAAGCAATGTCCCTTGTCCGCCCACACCGACTATCATAATATTCTTTACTGCCATATCTACTCACCCGCCTTCATCAGTTCTATTGCACCAAATTTACACAGTGTTTCACATAGTCCGCATCCAGTACACATCGTATCATCAATATTTACCGTCCCATCTGTATTTTTAGTAATTGCAGGACATCCTGGTTTAAGGCACATCCCACATTTTTTACACTTGTTGCTGCGAGACAGGTAGACTGGTTTTTTAGTCTTATCCAAAAGAACACATGGAGATTTTGTAATAATTACAGATACCTCATCCTTAACAATTTCTTCTTTTATCGTTTTTTCCAGTACAGAGAGATCAAACGCATTTACTTCTGTTACATTTTTCACACCCAATGCGTGGCACAACATGGAAATATCTATAGAATTCGTCTCATTTCCCTGAAGTGTCTTTCCTGTTGCAGCATGATCTTGATGTCCTGTCATTCCGGTTGTTGAGTTGTCCAAAATCAAAACAGTACCTGTGGCATGATTATAGACCATATTCATCAGAGAATTTACACCGGTATGTAAAAAAGTTGAATCACCGATGACAGCTACCCAGTCTTTGATGTATTCACTTCCTTTTGCTTTTTCCATTCCGTGCAGTGTAGATATGCTGGACCCCATACACATAGTTGTATCTACAACACTTAATGGTGCAACAGCACCCAATGTATAGCACCCTATATCACCGGCAGCATGCTTTTTCAGTTTGTTCAAAACATGATATACACTGCGGTGAGGACATCCTGGACATAATATTGGCGGGCGCATAGGCGCCGATGCGGGTTTTTCAACTTTTACCTCTTCTTTTAAAATCGCTTTCCTAAGCATATTTGCACTGTATTCCCCTTGAACAGTAAATATCTCCTTACCAATGGCTTTAATTCCCCATGATTTTACCTGCTCTTCTATCACTGGGTCCAGTTCTTCTACTATATATAAAGTGTCCACTTTAGATGCGAATTCTTCAATCAGCTTTTGAGGGAGCGGATTTACCAGTCCAAGTTTCAGAACAGATGCATCTGGGAGAGCCTCTTTTACATATTGATAAGGTATACCACTTGTTATCACGCCAATTTTCTTACTATTCATTTCCATTTTATTGATTGGCAGTGTATTTGCAGCCTCTGCTAAGTGGAGATTTAATTTTTCAATATCTACATGACGTTTTTTTGCATTTCCAGGCATCATTACATTCTTCTGAATATTTTTTTCGTAGGGTCTGTCCTCTATTTCATTTCTTTCGTTAAGTTCAACAATTCCCTGAGAATGTGCCAGTCTGGTGGTCGTACGGAAAATGAATGGTCTGTCATATTTTTCACTGAGTTCAAAAGCTACTTTCAAAAAGTCTTTAGCTTCATTACTGTCTGAGGGTTCAATTACCGGTACCTGTGCTGCTCTTGCCACCATTCTTGTATCCTGCTCATTTTGGGAACTGTATAGGCCGGGGTCATCTGCAACCACAAAGACCAGCCCACCGCTTACCCCCATATAAGAAACTGAATAGAGCGTATCTGCTGCCACATTTAGTCCCACATGTTTCATACAGGCCATAGCCCGTACCCCGGCAATACTTGCACCAACCGCTACCTCTGCTGCCACTTTTTCATTTGGTGCCCACTCTTCGTACACATCCTGGTTATACTGCACCAGATATTCACTAATTTCTGTACTGGGTGTACCCGGATAAGCAGATGAAACCTTTACTCCGGCTTCATAGGCTCCTCTGGCTATTGCTTCATTCCCCAGCATAATCACTTTTTTAGACATATTTTATAAACCATCCTTTCTTAAATCGGTCACTCTCCTGGCTTTACCTTCAAATCGTTGAAGAGAGTTTGGTGCAACCAGACGTATCTGGGTGGCCAGACCAAGCTGAGCTTTCAATTCAGCCTTTATGTATTTTTCCAGGCTGCTTAACTTCGTATAACTGTCCAAGAGTCTGTCATCAATCAACTCTACAGTAATTGTCATTACATCAAGCCTGTTTTTCCTTTCCACAGTAATTTCATAATGTGGGCCTATTTCATCGATTTTCAGCAATACCTCTTCTATCTGCCCGGGAAATACATTTACACCTCGTATTACAAGCATGTCATCCACCCTGCCAGACAAATTCGCCATCCTTACAGTAGTTCTCTTACATTTACATGGTTCATACATTAATTTTGTTAAATCACCTGTCCGATATCGGATTAAAGGAAGTGCTTCTTTTCCCAGACAGGTAATCACTAATTCTCCTGTTTCACCAGGAGGCAATACTTTCTCCGTCTTTGGGTCAATGATTTCCGGAATGAACCAGTCTTCATTAATGTGCATTCCACACAGTTCTGTACATTCTCCAGATACACCCGGTCCGCAAAGTTCACTCATCCCATAATTCTGTGTACAGACAAACTGATTTCCCCATACTTTATGCATCTCCTCCCTCATAGGTTCTGTCATACCTTCCCCGCCAAAAAGTCCTATACGCAGTTTAAGATCTTTCTCCGGATCAATTCCACGTTCCCTCAGCACTTCTCCAAGATGCAGGGCATAGGAAGGAGTTGCCACAAGCAGTGTTACACCCATATCTTCAAGGAACATAATCTGTTTATTTGTGTTACCTGATGACATGGGGATAACTGCTGCTCCAATTTTTTCCAGACCTCCATGGAGCCCCTGAGCACCGGTAAACGTACCATAACCAAAAGAAATCTGTGCTACATCTGCTTTTGTTGCGCCTCCCATGCATGCAACTCTTGCCACGTTATTCATCCATACATCCAGATCATTGGCTGTATATCCAACAACTGTAGGTTTGCCCGTTGTCCCCGAACTGGCATGGTACCGAACAATATCCTGCTTATTTACAGCAAATAGACCATCCGGATAATTATCTCTAAAATCTGCTTTATAAGTAAATGGCATTTTATTCAAATCCTTTAGGGTACGGATATCCTCCGGTTTTATCCCGGCCTCATTCATTTTCCTACGGTAGGGCTCTACACGTTCATAGATATAGACCGCCGTTTCCTTTAACCGCTCCAGCTGTATTGCTTCAATCTCTGCTCGTGACAAAGTCTCTTCTTTAGCCCAAATCATTCTGAAAACCTCCTTAAAAGTAGCATTAATTATTATACAGTATAGCACAATGCTTTCTTAGTTTAAAGTGATAAATTTAGGCTTTTTTAAGAATCGAGTAGGAGGGAAATTCAAATAAATTTCCCGACCTCTCACACCACCGTGCGTACCGTTCGGTACACGGCGGTTCAATCAACTTAACATTTGACATACCTTTCGGTGTAGTAATCTAACATTGA
>POVV01000070.1_pt1 | contig 94856 bp, 93 predicted proteins | sample 1560271 | NCBI WGS metagenome assembly POVV01 (sample SAMN08337232, study PRJNA429181) | Bioreactor metagenome, whole genome shotgun sequencing project. | biome: cows' rumen and soil; feature: anaerobic; isolation source: anaerobic chemostat enrichment culture, galacturonate as sole carbon... | reverse complement strand
TGGCATTACATCGGATTGAAACCGAACTGATGGGTAAGTTTGATGAAGGAAAACTGCCAACCGATCCGCATCTGATGCTGCGTTTAGCCATTGAAACAGTGGCTCATGACTATGATGTCATCGTGATAGACAGCGCACCCAACCTGGGTATCGGTACGATTAATGTGGTATGTGCAGCAGATGTTCTCATTGTGCCGACTCCTGCAGAACTTTTCGATTACACCTCCGCCCTTCAGTTTTTCGATATGTTACGCGATCTGCTTAAGAACGTTGATCTTAAGGGGTTTGAACCGGATGTCCGCATTCTTTTGACAAAATACAGCAATAACAATGGATCGCAATCTCCCTGGATGGAAGAGCAAATCAGAGATGCCTGGGGAAGTATGGTCTTGAAAAATGTTGTTCGCGAAACTGATGAGGTAGGCAAAGGCCAGATTCGTATGAGAACGGTTTTCGAACAGGCAATTGATCAGCGTTCTTCTACCGGTGCATGGCGAAACGCTTTATCTATCTGGGAGCCCGTCTGCAATGAGATTTTTGACCGCCTGATTAAACCTCGCTGGGAGATTCGATAATGAAACGAGCTCCGATCATTCCGAAACATACAGCAAATTCTCAGACTGTAGAAATCGCTTCATCGCCTGCCCCTGCTCCAGCTGCTCCAATGGTTGATTCATTAATTGCGCGTGTAGGAGCTATGGCGCGTGGAAATTCTATCGCCCTGCCTGTATGCGGTCGGGAAGTTAAATTCACGCTGGAAGTGATCCCAGGAAACTCAGTAGAAAATACCTCCAGGGTCTGGTCAGGCAACGAGCGAGATCAGGAACTCCTCACAGAAGATGCACTTGATGACCTGATCCCCTCTTTCTTGTTGGCTGGCCAGCAGACACCTGCTTTTGGCCGCCGTATTTCTGACATCATAGAAATTGCAGATGGGAGTCGACGTCGCAAAGCCGCCATTCTGACATCTTGCGATTATCGTGTTCTTGTCGGTGATCTTGATGATGAACAAATGGCTGCGTTATCCCGGCTGGGAAACGATTATCGTCCAACGAGTGCTTATGAAAGAGGTCATCGTTACGTAAAACGTCTGGAGAATGAATTCTCGGGTAACGTTTCAGCTCTTGCTGATGCGGAACATATTTCACGTAAAATCATTAATCGTTGCATCAACACTGCCAGATTACCAAAATCTGTAGTTGCTCTCTTTTCGCATCCTGGTGAACTATCCGCACGGGCTGGTGAAGCTCTTTTAAAAGCCTTTACTGATAAAGAAGAACAGCTAAAAAATCGGGCTAAGGAACTGCACGAGCAAAAGAAAGCAGGTGTAATTTTTGAAGCTGATGAGGTCATTACATTGTTAATGGCGGTTCTGAAGGAAAATTCTTTAAGCAGAGCTAATCTCAGTTCAAGGCATCAGTTCGCGCCAGGTGCATCGGCTTTGTACAAAGGAGATAAAGTTATACTGAATCTGGACAGAACACGATTGCCTGCTGAATGTATTCAGAAAATTGAAGCAATACTTAAGGAGCTGGAAGCTAAGGTATCTTGATAAATCTGCCAAGACTTTGGGCTGGTTAGTATTTTATGTAGTGGCCAGCTTTATCCAATTCCTCCTTCGATATTTTGATTTCCGGTGGGACCTCGGTCCCACATATTCCTGGTATCTTCTGATAGTCACCTGGGACCACGGTCCTACATATACCTGTTATCGTCTGAGAATCACCTGGGACCACAGTCCCACATACTCCTGTCATCGTCTGAGTGTCACCTGGGACCACGGTCCCACATAACCCTGGTATCGTCTGAGTGTCACCTGGGACCATGGTCCCACGTACTCCTGTCATCGTCTGAATGTCACCTGGGACCACGGTCCCACATACCCCTGGTATCATCTGAGTGTCACCTGGGACCACGGTCCCACATACCCCTGGTATCATCTGAGTGTCACCTGGGACCACGGTCCCACATACCCCTGGTATCATCTGAGAGTCACCTGGGACCACGGTCCCACATACCCCTGGTATCATCTGAGAGTCACCTGGGACCATGGTCCCACATATCCCTGGTATCGCCTGAGAGTCACCTGGGACCACGGTCTCACATACCCCTGGTATCATCTGAGTGTCACCTGGGACCACGGTCCCACATAACCCTGGTATCGCCTGAGAGTCAACTGGGACCACGGTCCCACGTACTCCTGTTATCGTCAGATAGTCACCTGAGATCACGGTCCCATATGCTTTGGATACCTGCTGTAATGGGCAAGATAAGAGTGAACAGTCATGTTCTCGCTCAATTTATGGAGTCTCGAATGTAGCTTATGTTTGAGAAAGCTATCTCTGCTCTGAAAGTGTTTATCGGACTTGTTGAGTTGTTTCGTCCGATTACGACTGATAACGCAGGAAAAGTAAGTTTTTTTCTGTAGACCAACTTGGCCTCTAACATTAAAACCTGGCAACCGGCAATTCCTTCCAGCGGGTCGTGTAAGCTGGCGATAACATCTCCCGCTTCATTTGCCATTCCGGGGCAATACCTCTTCCGGCAAACCAGACTCTCCCCAGCCCTGAGTGATTGATACTGTCCAGGACCTTCATCAGCTCATCACTGTGCGGCCGCGGTTGCACTTTATCGAACAGGTTTAGCTGTGAGACCCCGTTCGGACTGAAATCATTCAGCATAATGCCTGCTTTAGCATATCTGTGGCCAGGTATCCAGATTCTGTCCAGCGCTTTAACTGCAGCAGCGATAATATCCCGGGTGTCGCGTGTTGGTGTGTTCAGTTTTTCTGTGGCCACGTTGCCGTGATAGGGCTCGTTGACGGCGAACGGGGAGGTTTTGATGAACGCCGATATGTGCCGGCAGTACTGACGTTCACCCCGCAGCCTCTCGGCCGCGCGCTCCGCGTACTGACAGATCGCCTGGCGGAGCTCTTCGTAATTGGTGATACGTTGACCGAAGCTGCGACTGCAGACAATCTGCTGTTTCGGCGGGGGCGCTTCTTCCAGCGATATACAGGGCTCTCCGTTCAGCTCTCTCACCGTACGTTCCAGTACCACGTTAAAATTCTTACGGATAAAGGTCGGACTGGTCAGCGACAGCTGCAGGGCAGTGGTGATCCCCATGACCTTCAGTTTCTTCGCTATCCGGTTCCCCACGCCCCAGAGTTCTTCCACCGGCTGCAGGGATAACAGTTTTGCCGTTCGCCGCGGATTGTCCGGCGTCAGGGCAAGAACGCTTCTGAACTGAGGCCATTCTTTCGAGGCCCATTGCGCTGATTTTGCCAGCGTCTTCGTGGGTCCCATGCCGACGCCGATCGTCAGGCCGGTCCCGTTGCCAACATGCTCACGCAGCTGCTGCCCGAACGCTTCAAAGTTAATGCAACTGTCGATGCCCCGGATATCGAGGAACATCTCATCAATTGAGTACTGCTCAACCCGCGGCGCCAGCTCCTCAAGATGCGTCATGACTCTGTTCGACATCGAGGCGTAGAGCTCGTAATTACTGGAGAACACATGCAGTTTCTCCGGAAACTGAGCACTCTTAAGCTGGAACCAGGGCACACCCATTTTAATCCCCAGCAGCTTCGCTTCTTTTGAACGGGCAATCACGCAACCATCGTTGTTACTCAGCACGACGACAGGTTTACCCCGCAGGTCAGGGCGAAAAACCTTCTCGCAGCTGGCGTAGAATGAGTTGACGTCGGCCAGGGCGAACATCACCCTGTCCCTCGTGTTTTATGAATGAACGCGATAACCACGCCAAAAATTTGCAGGGTCTCCGGATCTGGATGCAGGGCAGGGTAAGCCGGATTCATCGCCTGCAGGACCGGACGAGGTGTCAGCAGAAGCCTCTTTACCGTAAATTCTCCCTCCATTTCCGCGATGACGATGTCGCCGTGTTGCGGTTTTTCTGCCTTATCGACGACCAGCAGATCACCTGAGTTCAGGCCAATATCCGTCATGGAGTTTCCAATGGCCCTGACAAAATACGTCGAGGCACGGTGCCTCACGCAGTATTCATTCAGATCAAGCTCCGCTTCCGTATAATCGGCCGCCGGCGATGGAAACCCGGCGGCACACCGTTCCGTGAAAAGTGGCAGCGTCAGGATTTCAGGGTCGGATACTGCAGGCATAAACTTCACGATTCGTAGTTCCATTCACTGTATTTATATACAGTAATTATTTTTCTGAATGCCGCGATTTGCAAGCGTATTTACCCGAGAAGGTGCTAACTGATTGCTCTGGTGATGAAAATAGTTGTACCGGCACCGCTTCGTGTATAATTTTTCAGCTGCTCACATTGCTTAAATTTTGTAATATACTGAGCACACGATAAAAATTCATATCCGGAGAGACCGCTATGTCGCCAGGTTTCAGAACTGTTCTCAGATATGCCGGCGTACCGGTGGACAGCAGTGAACCCGTACGTCGAAAATTTGGTAGCCGGTTGATCGGGATTGTGACGGTTTGTCTCCTCCCGCTACTTATTTTCGATGCCCCGCTCTGGGTTTTCGTCTTGTCACAAATTGTCTGGGGGGGAGGGGTCTACATCGGCCTGTCCGTTGTCGGAGACAAGTCCCGGCGCCAGTAATTTCTCGGTAATTGCGGCTGTGCTCAAAAAACGCACTGTCGTTGTCATGCCTGTTATTGCCTTCTTCTCCGCCAGCTGCCTTCAGCTTATCCACAGAGTTAAACAGAAACTCTGTGGACAGCTGTTCCAGCCAGTTTTGTCTGCTGTTCTCCGGTCAGCCAGTGCCCTGCGTCCGGTTTGCCACGGGACGGACGATTTTTCCGTTCCGGCCCGGCGCCGTGGTGATGGTATACCAGACCCTTGTCATACAGAAGAACGCCCTTCAGGCCGCTTTCGCGGCATAGCCTCGCCGTCAAAAGGCTGACGGCTGCGGTATTCCACGGTCGGCGTTGACCCGCCGACTCCTGCCAGACAGAGCAACTGCCCGGTACTACAGAAAATGACGTCGCGATGCTCCACATCCATACCGCGCCTGGCGCGGGGATATCCACTGCCCGGAGCCAGTGTGCCGCGGCCGGACTGACACGGGACGGGCGACGTTTTCGCTCCTGTCCGGCGTCGTTGCGATTTTACGCCATCCACTCGCCATTTAAGGCCCGCCCTTCAAGCTGCTTTCGCGGCATATCCTTGCCGTCAAAAAGACTGACGGCTTCGGTATTCCACGGTCAGCTTGACCCGTTACCGGTCGCGGCGTACAGGCTCCGGGCAGCAGGGAACGGACGTCGTACCGACGTCCTCCTGGGTGCCCCCTGTAACCACGAGGTATCCCTATGTCCCGTTTTATCCTGGGTAACTGCATCGATATCATGGCCGGTTTTCCCGATCGCGCTGTCGATTTTATTCTGACTGATCCCCCGTACCTTGTCGGTTTTCGTGACCGTTCCGGGCGCACGCTGGCCGGCGACAAAACCGACGAATGGCTCCAGCCTGCCTGCAACGAGATGTATCGCGTACTGAAAAAAGATGCGCTGATGGTCAGTTTCTATGGCTGGAACCGTGTCGATCGCTTCATGGCGGCCTGGAAAAATGCCGGATTCAGCGTCGTTGGCCACCTGGTGTTTACCAAAACCTATTCGTCTAAATCTGCCTATGTGGGCTACCGCCACGAATGCGCCTATCTCCTGGCAAAAGGCCGCCCGGCCCTGCCACGGGAGCCGCTGCCGGACGTGCTCGGCTGGAAATACAGCGGCAACCGCCATCACCCGACCGAAAAACCTGTTACCAGCCTGCAACCGCTGATCGAGAGCTTCACACATCCGAACGCCATTGTTCTCGATCCGTTTGCCGGTTCCGGCTCCACCTGCGTGGCGGCAGTTCAGTCAGGGCGCCGCTACATCGGGATTGAACTGATGGAGCAGTACCACAAAGCAGGGATTGCCCGCCTGTCAGCCATACAGCGTGCCATGCAGCGTCCGGCCGCTAACGACGAGTTCCCGGAGGCCGCGTAATGAACTATGCAGGACACGAAAAACTCCGCGCAGAAGTGGCGGAAGTCGCCAACAACATGTGTGACCTGCGGGCGACGCTGAACGGGATGGAGCATCGCTATCGCTTTGACTCCGATGTGCTGGCCGAACGCCTGACCCGTCAGACCCTTTTTCGCATCAATGCCCTGTTTATGGCGGCGTACAACGAAATTCTTGAGCTGGATGCCTGCTTTAAGGACTAAGGAGAAAAACATGTACGGAACCTGTGAAACCCTCTGCCGGTTGTTGCGTGAGCAGTATCCCGCAGAAACTCCACTAAACCTGATTATCTGGTCCCCGGCGGATATCGAAGCGCTGGCTCAGGGGATGGAGTATGTCGTTTCTGAGCAGGAGACAAGGGCGATCCTTAAACGCATAGATGAAATCCCGGAGGAGCAACGGCTTGAGTCGGGCGTGTCTGTCAGTGCGGTGATGGATCTGATTGAACAGGTGAAAGAGGCCGGGCCGGAGGTTGTTGTGCCGGTTGAATTGCTTGAAACCCTGCTGACTACCGTCGAACAGGCATTGTGGCGCAGGGAATGGGCCGCCCGGGATGATAACCACCCGGTGCCGGAAAGCGTGATGCGCAGGCTTTCAGATGCAGCGAAACTACGCGCATTACTGAAAGGCTGACAGCAAGCACAGGTTTCCGCCCCGCCAGGTTGCGGGGCAATATTTCCAGACAGAGACAAGAACAATGAAAAACGAGACTCTTACCGTGAGGCCGCCGATGACCGCGAGCAGCAATATGCTGACCCTGAAAGACCGGGAAGGGGGCCGTCTGGATCTGAAGGTTTCCGCGGTCGACAGCCAGTGGACGCTGTTCCGGGCAGAGACACTGCCGGTGGCAGAGGGGGAACGTCTGGCGGTGCTCGGGAAGATACCGGACACACGCCTGAAGGGTGGAGAGAGCGTCACGGTGATGAAAGTGGAGGACGGGCAGCTGACGGTACAGCGGCCGGGGCAGAAAACCACGCAGACCCTGGCCGTGGGCGCGGGCGTGTTTGACGGTATTAAAATCGGCCACGGCTGGGTGGAAAGTCCCGGCAGGTCGGTTAGCGAGACGGCAACGGTCTTTGCGTCGGTGACGCAGCGTGAGCTGGATAACGCCACCCTCAACCAGCTGGCGCAGAGCGGAAGTCATCTCCGGCTGTACTCGGCGCAGGATGCGGCGCGCACGACGGAGAAGCTGTCGCGGCATACCGCCTTCAGCGTGGTCTCAGAGCAGCTGAAGACCCGATCCGGCGAGACGGACCTGGATGCGGCCATTGCGCAGCAGAAGGCCGGACTGCGTACCCCGGCAGAACAGGCCATTCACCTGGCCATCCCGCTGCTTGAAAGTGAGAAACTGACTTTCTCCCGGCCCCAGCTGCTGGCGACGGCGCTGGAAACCGGGGGCGGGAAGGTTCCGATGGCGGACATCGACACGACCATTCAGGCACAAATCAGGTCGGGGCAGTTGCTGAATGTACCGGTGGCGCACGGCTACGGCAATGACCTGCTGATTTCCCGTCAGACCTGGGACGCCGAAAAAAGCATCCTGACCCACGTGCTAGAAGGCAAAGACGCGGTGGCCCCCCTGATGGACCGCGTGCCGGCCAGTCTGATGACGGACCTGACCGCCGGACAGCGGGCGGCGACCCGGATGATTCTGGAAAGCACGGACCGGTTCACGGTGGTTCAGGGGTATGCCGGGGTGGGGAAAACCACCCAGTTCCGGGCAGTCATGAGTGCCATCAGTCTGCTGCCGGAAGAGACCCGTCCGCGCGTCATCGGTCTGGCGCCGACGCATCGCGCGGTCGGGGAAATGCAGAGTGCCGGCGTGGATGCGCGCACGACGGCATCGTTCCTCCACGACACGCAGCTGCTGCAGCGCAATGGCCAGACACCCGATTTCAGCAACACCCTGTTCCTGCTCGACGAGAGCTCAATGGTGGGGCTGGCCGATATGGCAAAAGCCCACTCCCTCATCGTCGCCGGCGGTGGACGGGCGGTGTCCAGTGGGGATAACGACCAGCTGCAGCCCATCGCGCCGGGCCAGCCGTTCAGGCTGATGCAGCAGCGCAGCGCCGCCGACGTTGCCATCATGAAAGAGATTGTGCGCCAGGTGCCTGAGCTGCGACCGGCGGTCTACAGCCTGATTGAGCGGGATGTGCACCGCGCCCTGACCACCATTGAGCAGGTCACGCCGGAGCAGGTGTCGAGAAAAGAAGGCGCCTGGGCGCCGGGCAGTTCTGTGGTGGAATTCACGCCGGCGCAGGAAAAGGCGATACAAAAGGCGCTGAGCGAGGGGAAAACCCTGCCGGCAGGTGAGCCCGCGACGCTCTACGAGGCGCTGGTGAAGGACTATACCGGACGGACCCCGGAGGCACAGTCGCAGACGCTGGTGATCACCCATCTGAATAAGGACCGGCGGGCGCTGAACAGTCTGATCCATGATGCACGGCGGGAGAACGGGGAAACCGGCAAAGAGGAAATCACCCTGCCGGTGCTGGTCACGAGCAACATCCGTGACGGTGAACTGCGCAAACTGTCGACCTGGACGGCTCACAAGGAGGCGGTGGCGCTGGTTGATAACGTATACCACCGTATCAGCAAAGTGGATAAGGATAATCAGCTGATCACCCTGACAGACAGTGACGGAAAGGAGCGATATATTTCACCCCGGGAGGCATCGGCAGAAGGCGTCACGCTCTATCGTCAGGAAAAGATCACCGTGTCTCAGGGGGACCGAATGCGCTTCAGCAAAAGTGACCTGGAGCGCGGCTATGTGGCCAACAGTATCTGGGAGGTGCAGTCTGTTTCGGGTGACAGTGTCACGCTGTCTGATGGCAAACTCACCCGTACGCTGACCCCGAAGGCGGATCAGGCGCAGCAGCATATCGACCTCGCCTACGCCATCACGGCTCACGGCGCCCAGGGGGCCAGCGAACCCTATGCCATCGCGCTGGAAGGGGTGGCCGGTGGTCGGGAACAGATGGCCAGCTTTGAGTCTGCCTATGTGGCTTTATCCCGCATGAAACAGCATGTGCAGGTTTACACCGACAGCCGTGAGGGCTGGATAAAGGCCATCAGGCATTCACCTGAGAAAGCGACGGCGCACGATATTCTTGAACCCCGTAACGACCGGGCGGTGAAAACCGCCGATCTGCTGTTCGGGCGGGCAAGGCCACTGGATGAAACCGCCGCTGGCCGGGCAGCCCTGCAGCAGTCCGGTCTGGCACAGGGAAATTCACCGGGAAAATTTATTTCTCCGGGGAAAAAGTACCCTCAGCCGCATGTGGCGCTGCCGGCATTCGATAAGAACGGGAAAGCCGCCGGTATCTGGCTCAGCCCGCTGACCGATCGGGACGGACGGCTGGAGGCCATCGGCGGAGAGGGACGGATTATGGGCAATGACGCCGCCCGGTTCGTGGCGCTGCAGAACAGCCGCAACGGTGAAAGCCTGCTGGCCGGGAATATGGGGGAGGGCGTCAGAATGGCCCGCGACAATCCCGATACCGGGGTGGTGGTGCGGCTGGCCGGTGATGACCGCCCCTGGAACCCCGGGGCCATGACCGGCGGGCGGGTATGGGCTGATCCGGCGCCGGTGGGTCCGGTACCGCAGGCCGGGGCTGACATTATCCTCCCGCCAGAGGTACTGGCACAGCGGGCGGCAGAAGAACAGCAGCGCCGGGAAATGGAAAAACAGGCGGAACAGACTGCCCGGGAAGTGGCCGGGGAGGCGCGTAAAGCCGGCGAGCCGGCGGACCGGGTGAAAGAGGTTATCGGGGACGTCATTCGCGGACTGGAGCGTGACCGGCCAGGCACGGAGAAAACGACGCTACCGGATGATCCTCAGTTCCGGCGCCAGGAGGCGGCGATTCAGCAGGTGGCCTCAGAAAGTCTGCAGCGTGAGCGTCTGCAGGCTGTGGAACGGGACATGGTGCGTGACCTGAACCGCGAGAAAACCCTCGGGGGCGACTGACGCGCCTGCGGCTTGTCTGCCCCGGCAGGGCCTCCGGTTAACACCGGACACCCTGCCGGGGTGCGGAAAAAAGAGAGAAGGATACAGAGATGACAGCACACACAATGGGTTTCAGAGTCGCTGACCGCTGGCTGCAGGAATTACTGACCTGGACACCGGGTCAGACGGATATGATTAAAACGGTGGCCCTGGTCCTGATGGTCACCGACCATGCCGGGTTACTGCTGGCACACAATAACGAGATAATGCGGCTTATGGGACGGGGCTGTTTTCCGCTGTTCGGTCTGGCATGGGGAATGAATCTGGCACGGCACGCGGAAATACGCCAGTCGCAGCTCAACAGCCTGTGGGTCTGGGCGCTGGTTGCCCAGGTGTCGTTTATGCTCATCGGGTACCCGTGGTATACCGGGAATATTCTGTTTACCTTTGCCGTCACGGGCCAGGTCCTGCGGTGGGTCAGCCAGCCGTCCTGGTATTACACCCTCCCGGCGGCTGGACTGCTGGTCGCCTGGATACCCCTGTCAACCGCCAGCTACGGCATGGCCGGAGTGGGCATGCTCACCGCCAGCTGGCTGCTTTGTCGCGCACAGCATGCACAGGAACGGCTGGGATACGGGGTGCTGTGGGCCCTCATGGTGTTGCTGATGAATATGCATGACGTGAGTGAATCAGTGGCCGGGCTGGTGATTGCGCTGCTGACGCTGATGGTGTGCTCATCTGCCGGAGAACGTGTGAAACGCTTCTGGCCGCGGCAGTTCTTCGTGATGTTCTATGCGGTGCACCTGGCGGTACTCGGTATTGTCGTCTCGATGTAAAAAAAAACCGGACACAGGTCCGGGGGGCGGGCACATTGCCCGTAAACGTGACAAAGGGGACATCATCGTTGTGTCCACTGCATTGCGAGGTGAAACGATGATACCGTTAGCGTATCGTATAGCACAGACCTGTAGCTTTTATTGATATGGCCCCTTATGAGTGAAGAAAAACGCCCTGTACTGAGCCTGAAACGAAAACCGGCGGAGAACAGTACGGCCCCCGCAGAGGCAACCCCTGCTCCTGGTGTGGTGCGCCGAAAGAAGGTCGTGGTGGTCTCGTCCCCGCCGGCCTGGAAGGCAAAAAAAGAGAAACTTGAGAAGGTTAAACAAGCGGCCGAAGCCGCCGCGCGCAACGCTGCGCCGGTGCCGGTTAAAGCGGTAAAGACGCCACCTCCGGTGCGTTATCTTCGCCTGCTGCCGCCGGAACAGGCCATTATGACGCTGAAGGCATTCTGGCCACAGCTGTTCGACGGAAACGCCCCCCGTCTGCTGGCAACGGGCATGCGCGAACAGCTGTTTGCCGACATTGTGAACCGTGACCTGCCGCTGTCGCATAAACAGGTGATTAAGTGCCTGAAGAGTCTGACCCGGTCTGCGGGCTATCTGTCCCGGATGAAGGAGGGAGCCGCCCGCTATGATCTGCAGGGGAACGCCGTCGCGACCGTCACTGCAGGGGAAGCGCAGTACGCCAGCGAGCGCATGATGAAAGAACTCCTGCGAACTGAGCGTATGCGGAGCCAGTCAGCTGGCTGAATACAATCGAGGAGAGGAAATGGATTTTGAAGCGCGGAAACAAAAGGCGCTGGCGATAATGGCCAGCCGTAAGATGTGGAAAAGCAATTATGCACCGCTTCTGATACGACTGTTGTGGCGGCTGGGGATAAACATTCCCCCGCTGCCGTTTGCTCCGTTCTGGCAGGTTTTTGGCGTGATGGCAGGCTCTTTCTCCGTCGGATACGGACTGTGGATGTACTGGATGGTGTGGCGGGCCCAGGGGATGCCACCCCTGTTCGCTTGCAAAATCAGTCTTATTGCGGGCGTGTTATTTGGCCTGACGATGGCACTGTTTCATCTGTGGCGGCGAAAGGTGAATAAATTACCTGACTGGAAAGATTTATAACGGAATAATACAGGCTGTCAGGTTGTGAATATCCCCGATCTGACAGAACCCACATCCTCTAAAAAAACATTAACCCTGTATGGTGCGGTTATTATACTTGACTGCGTCCGTTCTGGTATTACTCCCGTCCGGAAAGGTCTTTTGCGTTTATTATTTTCTCATAGTCAGAAAAAGATATTCAAACGAAAGAGAGGTCAAAGGGTGAAAGGCGTTGTGACTGAGACGTGTGTGTTGCCCGGGTATGGGAAGTCGCGAAGAATGACAAGCCGTTCGGTACACTGAATGGCCGATTCGGGACTGCCTCGTCCCGGGAGGATGTGACGCTTATAAGTGCTCAACTTTCAATTTAAGTCATCCACTTTCAGCATTTAACTGATTTCAATATTTTCATTACATTACGACGTGCGATTTATGAAATGCACAGGCTTTCATATCGTGCGTTAATCATCAAATAAAAAGGAATGTTACTATGTTTAAATATTTTATTCTGCGCAGACAGCAGCAGCTGTTCTGTTATTTCTGCGGTATCGCGCTTGCTATGGTTCTGATGCTCCTGTTCCCTTCTGTTTTCCGGGGGAGTGGGTTTTATCTGCTTTTATCGTCTGTTGCGCTGTTCTGGGCAGGCCTTGCCCTTTATACCCGTCACATCGACCGGATGAGAAAGCCAGAGGTCTCACCGCTGGTCAGTATTCGCGACGGTATTCAGGTGGTGGCCGAGGTGCCGCGCCATGAAAAGGCCCGACTGGAATGGGAAATCCTCCGTGATGATGAGGTGTTTCGCCAGCAAAGGTGGGAGCTTACAGGCCTGACCGAACGGGTTATCAGCCGGGGGCTGTTGTATACGCCGGCGGTGATGCTGGTCGGTATCGGTATTCTCGCCTGGTGTTCCCCACAGGATGCTATCCGGCTGATTAATGCTCTTCGTAATATGCCTGCTGCGGAACTGGTGCATCAGATTGGTTTTGTCCTGTGCCTCTTCCTGCAGATTAGCGTCATATCAGTTCTGATTGCTGATGTTGTAGCCGGGAGAGGACTGCCGAATGTATTTCGCCGCGCGTTGCTCGACAGGCTGCCGGCAGAGTTCTGCCTTATCAGAAGAGGGACAGAAAGATGAGGAAGACGACAGGAAAACGCATCGGGAAAGAAAGGAACATCAGGGAATAAAATACATGGCAAAGATATTAATGATGGCGGGCAGTACCGTTGTTGTGCTGAGTTTGCTGGGATTTCTGGTGCTGCTTCTGAAAGGACGCGCAGTAACGAAGACTTCCCCGGTTCTGAGGTCACTGAAAGCCCTGGGTATTCGCCCCTCAGAGGCTGAGCAACGGTTGTGTCGCCAGCGGGTCTGGGTGGGTAATGACACACTGATGACGCCACGGGAACAACATTTTTTCCGGGCATTACTGAGGCATACCAGCCGAAAGCGCTGGCTGTTGTGTCCTCAGGTCCGGGTGGCAGATATTGCCACACTCTCTCCCCATATCCGGCCACGATCCCGGACCTGGTGGCAACTCTTCAGGATGGCATCACAGTGGCACTGCGATGTGGTCATCGTTGACATCCATACCTTCGCAAGCGTCACCGGATGCCACCATTGTTGCGCCGGCGTGCAATTGACGCGCTACTGCAGGCAATGTGTTTTCACTATGATCCGCTGGCCAATCGCGTGCAGCGCTCGATTACCAATATGGCCATCGATTGTGGACTGGCCACCGAGTCCAGGAGCGGCAACCTGTCAGTCAGCCGTGCCACCCGGGCGCTGAAGTTTCTGGCCGAGCTGGGGCTCATCACCTATCAGACGGAATATGACCCGCAGATCGGCTGTAACATCCCGACCGATATCACCTTCACCCCGGCTCTGTTTTCCGCGCTTGACGTTTCTGAGGTGGCTGTGGTGGCCGCGCGCCGCAGCCGTGTGGAGTGGGAAAACCTGCAGCGCAAAAAGCAGAAACTGAAACCCCTGGAGATGGACGAACTGATCGCAAAAGCGTGGCGGTTTGTGCGTGAACGTTTTCGCAGCTATCAGGCTGAGCGTAAATCTCACGGCCGTAAGAGGGATACTGCACGGCGGGATGCATCACGGCAGCGTCATGACATCGAGACGCGCGTGCGTCAGCAACTGACCCGGGAATACGCCACCGGCCGCTTCAGGGGCGATCATGAAGCGCTGAAGCGCGAGGTTGAGCGCCGTGTGCAGGAGCGCATGCTGCTGTCGCGCGGGAACAACTACACGCGACTGGCCACTGCCCCCATATAACGACCCTTCCTTTGAAAATCCGGCCGGCGCCGGAGGCTTTCGCACGCCTGTTGTCCGGCTACTACGTATTATCTTATCTTCAGGCCTGCTTTCCTCACCATAATTCCGGTCTTCCTGGCGTCAACGTGGCCTTAAATGTTATCGCCGGCGTCACTTCTGACGGCCGATTTCTGTTATCCATATATAAGTGCAAGGGAGTATTTCATATAGCGCTAACCGATGTTTGCACAAAGCACTGCTCGGCGGACTTTCAGGGCGCGTGGTTCCTTTTAAACACCAGTTCTGTACCTCTTTTAAAGATCCTTTAATAAATCCTGTAAACACATAACCTGTTCATCGCCTGCCCTGTGGACAGGCTCCGGAGAATGCCCGCCCTTGCAGCGACCTGACGGTCGCGCCGGTTCGGCAGCATCAGAGAGAGCTCCCATCGCTTCGCGACGGGCCCCGACCGGAGAAGCAAATTAGTTACAGCATTCAAAAGAAAGTTTGTCATAAAACCGGCGCCGGTTTGCCAGCCAAGAGCCCCTCCCCACCACTGAAAAGCGCCGCCGCCCCCGGCCAAAGGCCGGGAGTAGTGTCGCTTTTAATGATGGGTGTTGTAACTATTCTTCTTCATCGCTGTGGGTGGAGCTGCGGTCAGTTGTCTGGTACACGCTCGTAAGCGGCCCTACGGCCCGCTAACGCGGAGATACGCCCCGACTGCGGCTGTCGCCTTGTCGGGACCACTCCGACCGCGTACAGCGGCGTCTGAGATGTTTTTCGCGGGTATGGCTTTGCAGGATGGGGAGGGGGATTGGCAGAATCTGTCAAATCGTAGCCGGCTACGCCGGGCGACGGCGCCATTTGCCTGTGGTATTCCATTCAACTTCAGCTGGCGCCTTTATGCCGCTGAAGCGGCATTCACGAGGCTCTCACTGCTGTTAGACTTCAGAGTCTAACAATCTTCGAGACTTTACAACTTGTGCAGAGGAAACCGAAGCAAGGTAGGCAATTGAAATTATTGAGAATCCAGAAGATAAATGAAGCATAAGTAAATGGATTTAATGTAAAAATCTATTTACATAAAAAAGAGGATAGATGGTATAATTGTCAATAAGATGCATTATAATTCAGGAGGGTGTAAATGATTATACTTAGCGAGATTGAAACGTTAGAGCAATTGAAAAAGAAAGGACCATTTAATAAAGTAAAAGCAAGTATAAACGAGATTATCCCCATTAAAGCTAGAGGTTGGGATCATTTGTGGGCAAAGATATTAGAATTGCGTATCTATGCTAAATGCAATGACATATTCCGCACTGCAAACTTACTTAGAATAAAAGACATATCGCTCATTAAAAAATACTTATGGCTAGTCACGGCAACCAGAAGAAAATATAATCTGTACATCAGTTCTAAATACGAAGGAATTGATTATTTCAAATCTGGAGAGGTATGCCATGAAATATAATGGAACTGACAAGTACTGTTATAAAGAATACCATGGTGTACTGATAAATCATTTTAATATTAAAGATGATGAATTATTGGATAGAAGAATAATATCAGAGCAGATGTTAGTCATTGATGAAATAAAGATATTTCGCCCATATGGTTTAAACACATTATGCAAAATACATAGAAAAATGTTCTTATGTGCTTTCAGTTGGGCTGGTGAAATCAGGGATATTGACATTAGTAAAGGTGAAGCTAGATTTTGTAGTAACCCATACATAGAAAGGGAGGGTGAAAAAATATTCAATAGAATCAATAATTTAGATGAAAAAATCCTATCAAAGGGGATAGATAACATCACTAAAAATGAAAAGGAAGAATACATTAACGTGTTAGGGGAAATAATCACTGACTTAAATTTTCTTCACCCTTTTCGCGAAGGTAATGGCCGCACCTTACGCTTATTTATAGAATTATTTTTGTATAACTTGGGAATTAATCTTAGCTGGCCCTCATCCCCAGAGAGATGGATGAAAGCTAGTATTGATGATGATATGAAAGAATTTACCTCTCTCATATTAGAAAATATATCAATATAATACGATTTTCTAGCCAATGTTAAAATGTCGGTCCATAATCGGGATAGCGCTCCCGTATTATATTCAGTGCCTATTTGACTGGTATTCAGCTGCGCTGTCCGGATTACAGCTCTGTCAGCATCAGTTTCAAAAATCCCACTCGATGGTTAGGAAACTCAATCGGCTCTTATTGGGTTTCCTAACCATGAACTGTGGCAAGGAAGAACCCCATATAGTGCGGGCTGTCGCAGAGTAATGCGGAAAAATGCCAGTTTTGCTCTGTTTTTAAGCTAAACCCCATTTTTCAGGCGCATTTATCCAGAAAAGGGGTCTGAAGCCATCGTTTTTTAGCCATGCGCTGCAGCCTGTCTGAGAGCATTTTTGTGGCGTGCTCGCCCGCCATGGCGCCGGCAAAACGCAGTCGGCCCTTGCACAGGATGCACTGGTACGGGTCGGTACCCAGGAACGCTTTCATCAGCACCGCAAACCCCGGCTTCTGCGGTTTCTCGCGTGGCGTCATTTCCAGGGCTTCATAGACTTTCGGCAGCAACTTGCCACGTTTTCGGTTGGCCAGGAAGCCGTAGTAGCGCACCATTTTAAAATGCCTGGCCGGGATATGGCTGACGTAGCGCCACAGCATCTCTTCCTGAGTTAGTTTCTGGCGTTTGTGCTGCTGCGTGTTGTGGTCATAGTACTGATGAACGACCGAGCCGCCACGGTAATGGCGAAGCTGCGACGCCGCCACCGGCGGGCGTTTCAGGTAGCGGCCGAGGTATTTGATGCTGCGCCAGGCACCGCGAGTCTTTTTGGCGAAGTGGACCTTCCAGTGGCGCTGATATTGCGTCTGCAGGTAGCGCTTCCACTGTTTCTCATCGCGAATATGGCCGAGATTGGGCAGCTTACCGGGATTGACGCGATCGTAGCTGGCACGCAGCAGACGGATGACTGCGCCGCGCCAGATGGCTTCAACCTGCTGCTTTTTGAAGAACAGATCGTGCCAGATGCCGTGCCTGGTATCGAGACCGCCGCGGGTAATTGAGACGTGGATGTGCGGATGCTGACTGAGCTGGCGGCCGTAAGTGTGCAGGGCGCAGAAGATGCCGACCTCGATGCCCAACTTGCGCGCGTGCCTGAGCATGGCACGGGTGGCGCAGCGAAACAGGTCGTTGAGCTGCGGCAAGTTGTTGTTGAAGAAAGGCCACAGCAGGTGAGGCATGGTGAAGGTGATGTGCTGCCAGTCGCAGTCGGGCAGAATGTGCTGCTGTTCGGCGATCCATTGCTCGGTGCCCTTGAGGCCGCAGCTGCTGCAGGCTTTGGATTTGCAAGTCTGGCAGAGAAAGCGTGAGTGAGTACAGTCCGGCGAACTACAGCAATAGCGTCGTACCCCCATGGCGCAGGTTCCGCAGGCCAGCATGCGCTCGACGGAGAGTTTGGTCCAGTCGGTGAGCTGATGGCCATTCTTCTCGAGGAAGCGTTCCCAGCCCTCGTCGTGCTGGAACAGAAGCTTTGCAGGTCGCGGTATGTACATGATGCACAGTATAAAATGCGTCGATGAAGGTGGAAAGGACTTCGGCTGCGCAGCAGACGAGCTCACGCCGTAGGCGTGCTACCGTTCGTAAATAATTTAGTCAGTCATTCAATCATCGCACGTTTCTTGCACCACTTAGTTTGTATTAGAATAGTCATACTATTGAGGAGATGATCATGTTTAAGTATGCCGTAAACTCGCTAGCAGATTATGTTTCAACAGTTACAGAAATAGTAAATGAAGTCGATGACATATGGTTTAGAGGACATGCTTGCGCTTCATATAGATTAGTACCCTCGGTATTACGTGATACCGTTCCCTTAACTGATGCCAGAGGTAATAGGGTCGAAAATGGTCAGGTGATACTTTCAGAGGGCGGTCATGTAACAGGTCTTAGTCCCGAAAATATGTTTTATGAATTTAAGTCTCGAGCGGTTCCTTTTTTGAATCGAGAGCCCTCAAATAATTTTGAGTGGATGTTCTTGATGCAGCACTATGGTGTACCAACCAGGCTGTTAGACTGGACGACAAACGCCTTAGTTGCGTTATTTTTTGCTATCGAATCAAATCCTACCTCTGACGAAAAGAGGCATTACAACGAATCGCCCTCGCAAAATTTTATGGAAAGCGATGAGTTTTGCTCGGAAGGAGCTGCTGTTTTTGCCATAAGCCCATCAAAATTGAATTATTTAACAGTCTCAAACCGGTCAAAAATTTATATTTGTGAAGAAGCTGATAAATGGAGTCATTACTTCGACCCAATGAATAAAGAAGGTAGTTGTAATTTTCTTCCAATTGCAGTCCAATCAAGTCATATTGATACGAGAATAAGATCACAATCGGGCCACTTCACATTACATGGTTCAAATATATGGGCATTAGACTATTACGATGAGCTTCGTAAAATTATACATAAAATATTTATACCATATGAAGTGATCCCCCAAATGCTTAAAGATTTGCAAGCTCTAGGTATAACGGAGTCATTTATATATCCGGGGCTAGAATCATTGTCGCGAGATATCAAAAGAAGCGAAGTTTTTAAATTTAACGGCGAAAAGCTTTAGCATTTCATTACAATCTGCTAGCCGCTGAACATGGAGTTAATGGCGGCTTATCGCTTATAAGTGACAACCATACTCAAATCTCCCACATTGCAGGCTATTTGAGTATGAACACATCACCGTGGAACAAATGACCTGCTCCCCGTTGATTAATACACCGCGATTTTTTTTCAGTTCAAGTTGATTTAGGGATAAGGTAGGAATAATTCTCATGTTGATAACATCATACGTTTTACATGGTGGGCTCTATTGATATAAAGTAAGGTATTATCAATGCTTGCAATTCATATAAACACTAAGTTAAGCATACTGAGAACAACAACCAAAATCTTAAAGGGGAAATTTTGACATTATACATAATAGGGAATGGTTTCGATTTATATCATGGTATGAAAACAGGTTATAACGATTTCAAGAAATATGTAATGAGAGAAGACCGTGACGTATACAATGCTGTAGATGTATTTGCTCCTGCCGGAGACGAATGGAATGAACTAGAATCATCTTTAGGTGATATAGATTTCTACAACATAATTGAAGAGTGTGAGGTATATTTAACTTCTTACGGAGCAGATGGTTTTAAAGCCAGAGATCACCATAATTATGAATTTGAAATCGAAAGAATAACAAAAAGCCTGACAACCGAATTACTGGAACAGTTTTGTAACTGGGTTAGCAAGATTGAAGTTCCCAAAGATGGACGATACAAAAAATTTAAAAGTCTTGGTAATGAAGCAATCTTTCTTACCTTCAATTACACAAGCACTTTAGAACGACTTTACTCAATAAATGAATCTAATATCAAACATATACATGGATCAATTGATGATGGCAGTGAAATCATTTTAGGTCATGGTTGGGAGCGTACTAAAACTGTTAACCCCGCCCCAGGGGTTGACCAGGATACTCGGGAGAGAGGAGGTTATGATCTATTAGATGAAATGTTTGATTCGAACTTTAAAAACTGCTCAGAAATAATAAATGAAGAGAGTGTTTTTTTTGATTCATTAAATTCAATCACTCAGATAGTAATAATCGGACATTCTCTTTCTGATGTTGACGCTAAGTATTTCAAAGAAATATTGAAACACACTCCCCAAAGTGCAATCTGGCGATACGCGCTACGTAACATCAATCAGGATCAAGAAAAAACAGATTTACTTGTTAATTTAGGAGTCAGTAGAGAGAACATTAAAAATGTGCTAATAAATTCTCTATAAGAGCCATGATATGAATTTCGGGATACATATCGAGGAGCACTTTGATTCAAAAGCTTGAATGTCCGCTCCTCGCTCACAGCGGACCTTAAGCTCTTTTAGTTTGTCCTTCCTGTGTCAGAAATGGGCTTTATCTCTCAGGATCCACCAAACTATCCATTAGGATGTACTGCGCAGCTTTACGCGCATATTGGTCAATCAAAGGTACTAGCCGAGTGAAATGCTCGCTGGCGCAGTGCGCATCAAGTGCCTTATGATCAGGCCACTCTTCAATGAAAATAAAATGCCCCGGATCCTTTTCATCCCGGTACAAATCATAGGCAATACAAAGAGGCTCTCGCTTCGTTGCCGCGATGAGCTCGCGGTATAAAGGTAGAACGGTGTCGACGCACTAGGTTTTGATAAAATCTTCGGCAATGACCTTTAGCATGTGAACTCCTTCATTAAAAATGGCCAGGGCTTTTGAGGGATTGTGCCAGTCTGAATAGCTATTTCAAACAAAAGGTCCGTTTCTCGCTCACGGCGGACATTGTGACCTTGCTTTCTGTCCGCCCCGTGTCAGAAGCGGACAAGCTAACAACAAAAAAGACTAATTAACAACTATCTAACCACAACAAATCTAGCTGAGATAGGTCTGCCAATCTTCATATTTAGCATTTATTATTTTTGTATTAATCCCTAAGTATTCATATGCAGGGATTAACTTCTTCAACAATTTTTGGTCTCGACTTACGAAGTAATCGCAATAAACTCCATATATTGAATGGGTGTTATCGTGCAGGCTGGACATAGAAACCTCACTTGAGGCATAACCTAATTCAATCATAGTAAGTATTACAGCATCAACAACTGCTTCAGATATGTCAAAACCTTCAGATGAAAATTTAGTTTTATTCCTGTTGTTTAATATTTTCTCTGCCTTGTTAATAAAATACGCACTCTGCATATAACGTATTTCGTGTGCTTTTTCATCGATGATTTTCTTCACTTGAGCAGTGCAAGGCTGTATCTTTATATTGGATTTAATGAGCTGGTTGATTGCTGCACGATGTATTAGTTTCGATGTTAAATTTTGCAAAAGCAAAGCTTTAGCAGATGGGTCTGTTTCTAAAACGTTAATGATATTTGCATGACCTAATTTGCTTTTAAGATCTTGTTCAACTTCATCAGCCTTATCAACAGAGTATTGCTGAGATGACTCTGCTACTTCATTTGATTCATAATTATCGTACACTCTTTTAAAGCATGCCGTAGGATGCTCTAAGACAACGTAAGGGCCTTCTCTCCCACAAAAAGAATGCATTATTTTAAAATCATTAGAGTAAGGAACTATCTCTCGATTGCGAGTAACTTTTGATAATATGCTAATGCGTAGATCTTTCTCTTCAGTAGTGATATGATTTGAAATATTGGGGCTGCAATAAGAGTTGCATATTTCTTCGCAATGAGCAGGGGAGTAAATTATCTCAACTCTATCTCTGTCTATTTTTTTTAGGACACTCTCCAATGAAGTATCAAACCTTTCGAACCGTATGTCGAACCATATATTCTGATCAAGATAAATTCTTTTCATGCGGCAATCCCTTTTAAATAAAAACCACAGTGGTTAAGTGGCTATTGTATTAAACACTATACAGAAAAATTGTGAACTTAAAAACATCAGTTTACACTTTCCATCCTTATTAAGAGGCCTACTCATAGGTGGATTTTACCCGATATTCCCAGACGTCTTTTCTCTCTTACCGGAGCGTGGCCACTCAATAATGACATTATATTGCCCTGATAGACTGCGCTCACATATTGCAGTGAGCGTTACTTTGAGTTTAATGCCAGCCTGGTACAGTCAGGTTGACAGTACTTGTTTCAGGCTTTCGTCATTAAAAACGGTTCCGGTCTTCAGGACGCCATAACACCAGTGCACCAGTTTCCGCATCAGCGCGCCAATCGCCACCATTTTAGGTTTACCCCGCAGGCACATCTCATCGTAAATATTACGCATTCGGTTATTATAGATTTTTCCGCACAGGGCGGACATGTAAAGCTTCGCTCTCAACTGAGGGGGCCGATTTTCGACATCCGCGGTCGGCTCCGGACCGATGTGCCTGAGCGTTTCTCGATCGGCACCACGCCCAGAAAGGCGGCAGCCTGCTCTGCTGATGTAAAGTTATGGCTGCGAAGCACGACCAGCATATGCATCCCCTGCTGGGGACCAACCGATTTAATTGAGGTCAGCAGTGTATAATCACGCCTCAGTGCAGGGCAGGCTTTGATATGTGCTTTAATCTGCCGCTCGATATTACTTACCTCCTCGCGCATCAGCTGCGCCATACGCCTGCAGGAACTGATAATATCTGCAGGTGTGTCTGTCGACAGGTATTTTTCCAGCCTGTGATGTAGCTCCCTGAAACACCAGACAGTAGCTGTATCTCCAGATAAGAGATAGGCTTGAATATATGTCTAACACTAACGCCAATTTTGAGATGACCGGGATCCTGTTAGGGCAAGAAGCCCGTAAACGTAAAACTCCTCAGGAGAAGATCGCCATTATCCAGCAGACGATTGAGCCGGGCATGAATGTCTCCCATGTCGCCCGCCTGCATGGTATCCAGCCCAGCCTGCTGTTTAGGTGGAAGAGGCAATATCAGGAAGGCAGCCTCACCGTCGTTGCGGCCGGAGAGGAAGTCGTTCCTGCTTCTGAGCTTACTGCTGCTCTGAAGCAGGTCCGGGAACTTCAGCGCCTTCTGGGCAAGAAGACGATGAAAGTTGAGATCCAGAAAGAAGCCGTGGAGTACGGCCAGTCGCGAAAATGGATAGCGCACGCGCCCTTGTTGCCAAAGGACGGGGAATAGCCCTGGTCAGCCGCACCATGAGCGTGTCGCGTGCGAAGCTGTCACTGCGGATTAACCGTTCTGCCGACTGGCAGGACAAGCGCTGTAACCGGCGTAATGACGAAGCAGACGAAGAAATACTGTCGGCTATCCTCGACATCATCAGCGATATGCCGAGTTATGGTTATCGACGCGTGTGGGGCATCCTGCGCAAGCAACGTCGCACAGAGGGACAGCCACCTGTGAACGCCAAACGGCTTTACAGGATAATGAGCGAGCATAACCTGTTGTTGTTGCATGACAAACCAGAGCGACCGAAGCGTGAACATAAGGGCAAGATAGCGGTGGCAGAAAGCGATATGCGCTGGTGTTCAGATGGCTTCGAGTTCGGCTGCGACAACGGCGAAAAACTGCGGGTAACGTTCGCGCTGGACTGCTGCGACCGTGAGGCCATAGACTGGGCAGCAAGCACGGGAGGCTATGACAGTTCGACCGTGCAGGATGTGATGCTGAGGTCTGTGGAAAAGCGCTTCGGCGACAGGTTGCCCGATACAGCGGTGCAGTGGCTGACGGACAACGGTTCAGCGTATACCGCGTATGAAACGCGGAGGTTCGCGAGAGAGCTGAATCTGGGGCCCTGCACAACAGCGGTGAGCAGCCCGCAGAGTAATGGCATGGCCGAACGGTTCGTGAAAACGATGAAAGAAGACTATATCGCGTTCATGCCAAAACCGGATGTGTGAACAGCACTGCAAAACCTTGCAGCAGCGTTCACGCATTACAATGAAAACCACCCGCACAGCGCGCTGGGATATCACTCCCCGAGGGAATACCGGCGGCAGCGGACATCGTTAACTTAAGATACAAAAGCTGTTCGGAGATGGCGGGTCAAGATCACATGAGTTAATCAATTTTTTTGATGAGAATGTCATCTGGCAGATTTTTTGGGGCCTTGTTACCAAGCTGGCAGATCCATTTTCCATTGAATGCAGTGCTAGTTGTTTCCGGTTCTAAAAAGGAAATAAACCAACCATCCTGGCACTTTAATTGCGTCCATCATGTAAGGTGATGCTACTGAAAAAATTCGGATAAACACCCATTGAAATCGACCGATCAGCCCAGATTTAAGTTGTTCTGAACGGTTATCAGTTGGAGAGCAGGATGTCGGAGCAGTTTGACGTTGAGAAGCTTAAAATCCTTTGTCTCAATGGCGGTGGGGCGAGAGGGCTCTTTACTATTAATGTTCTCGCTGAGATTGAGCGGATAATCGAGCAGAAAACAGGTGATACCAGCGTAAATGTTGGCGATTACTTTGATCTGATAACTGGCACCTCCATTGGGGGGATTCTGGCTCTGGGTCTTGCTTCAGGGAAAACAGCACGGCAGCTTGAGGCCGTATTCAGAAAGCAGGCTCCGTTGATTTTTCCGGAGCAAAAATTAGCCTGGTTTTTTCCTAAGTACCGCCGTCTTTATCGCCTCTGTAAGCAACCTTTATATGACAGTGCACCTCTCGCTGAAACAATTGCGAGTATGGTTGGAAAGACTACCACGTTTAATGACCTGCAGCGCAGGGTTATGATACCTGCAGTGAATCTTTCAACAGGCGAACCTCAGTTTTTTAAGACTCCGCATAATCCAAAATTCACTCGTGATGGCCGCCTCACTCTTCTGGATGCTGCAATGGCGACCTCAGCTGCACCGACTTACTTCGCCCCCCATTATTGTAACGAACTGGATGCTTATTTCGCTGATGGAGGCTTAGTCGCGAACAATCCCAGCTTAATCGGGCTTTACGAAGCTATCAGTGATATGCAAACCGATTTTCCCGGGGTAGATGTCAGGAATATCAGAATACTGAATATTGGTACTCTTGGCGAGGAATATACCATCAGTCCGGCAGCCCTTGCGTCCAAGAAAAACGGTTACGCTGGTCTGTGGGGTGGGGGAGAAAGGCTTGTGCTGACAACGATGACGGCAAATCAATTGCTACACAAAGCGATACTCAAACGCGAGTTACGCCGTAATGATGCTTCAGATAATTACGTTTATCTCGATGACACAATCCCCAATGAGGCAGCCTCAGACATCACTCTCGATAATGCCAGTGAAAGTAGCCTTCGTAACCTTGCCAGCAGAGGTAAACAACTGGCGACTGATGAGTTTTCTAAAAACAATCAGTTAAGGGCATTCTTTAAGGCACGTGCCGTTCCGTTCATTCGCAAAGCCAGTAAGGAGCTAATACCATGAGTTGGAGTTTTCATCGCTATTATACAAACCGGACAGATGGACTCATCAGTAAGCTGAAGCTCAGTGACGAAAAGTCCGGGTATCTTAAGGCGCTTCGTAAGCAAATTCGGGCACGTACAAGAGATGTGTTTGAAGAGGCAAAAAAGCTGGCAGAGGAAACCAGAACTTCCACTGTAAACCTCAGGGAGAAAGTTGCCGCTACCCACTTTCGACATCTTTCGCCGGAAGCGCAGAAAGAATTCGAAGAGCTTATTAATGCACTTGGTAACGAAGCCCGTGAATCATTTTTACGTCTGAAGCCACGTTTCTGGACTCAGGGTAGTTTTCAGTATGACACGCTCAATGTGCCATATAGCACACCTCCCCAGGAGATGGATATTGATGATGGTACCTATCTTCCTATGGCACTTTTTGATGATAAGCCAATCATTGGCCACCGGCTTCTGTTGTTACTTGTCGATACATCCCTCAAATCACTTGTCGCTGAAAATGATGGATGGATTTTTGAGGCGAAGCGTACCTGTGCGCGGATCAAAATCCCCTCTGAAAATACGCATATTGACGTTCCTATGTATGCCATACCTGAGGATCAGTTCGTTTTAAAGGAAGTCGCGATTGAGTCGTTCAGGAAAATGGCCTTTGATTCAGTTGATGCAAGAGCTGAAGCCTGGATGGTTAATCGTGATGAATATGAACTGGATTCAGACTCCGTAAACCTTGCCCTGCGCGAAGGTGAGCAAAAATGGGCAAAAAGCGATCCTAAAATCGTTGAGGATTGGTTCCTTGAAAGTTGTCGAGTGAATGGCTGGCACTTGCGGAAAGTATGCCGATTTATGAAGGCGTGGCGTGATGCCCAGTGGAAAGAAAAAGGGCCGTCATCTATCTCATTAATGGCTGCCACCCTGAATGTCCTCAACAAATTTACTCATGACAGTACTGATCTTGGGGCAACGATGAGTCTAATCGCTCTGCATTTGCCTGAGGAGTTCAGAAAGGGGGTTGAAAGCCCCGATCATACGGATGATAAGCCCTTGTTCCCACCGGTCGAAGCGCATGGTGAATGGGAGCAAGGTGTGATCATAAAACTTGAAGAATTAAAAAATTATCTGTCTGAAGCGGATACCGCAGAAACGAAGGAGCTAGCACTGAAAGCATTAAATAAAGCATTTGGTGATCGCGTAGCGGACCACGACCTTATTGACAGGAAAGTCGCCGGACCGGCATATCATGAAGAGCCCAGCAAGGCTCTTAAGCCTGTCGTCATTAGCCAGACGATGAGCAGTGGCTAACGGTATGGACCAGATCCAAGTCCGTCAAATACATCAGGTGTTGTTGGGCTGCGGCTTCAGATACACCAACGCGCGGGATATATCGCCGGATTCTGCGCTGCGCCTTCTGTATTCCGCAGCAGGCTTTTATGTTAAAAGCTATGTAACATCGGCAGGAACATTTGACGTGGCCATTGTACTGAAAGATGAGCTATTAACCACTCTACCAGCAGCCATTATTTTACAGTCACCTGAGCAGCTTAAAGGGCGTCTTTTACCCCATATCAATATGGGGTGGTACCTGTGCTATGTTGAGGAGAAAGAAGCAACCTGGGATCCGAATGATCTTGAGGGCTTATTGAGAAGTGTTGACATCCAGATAGGATTAACTCTCAATAATTCGGTAAATGCTGTTGAAACGGGATTGGCGGTTGATGCGGAGATGGAAGGTGAGTTTTCTTCTTACTGGTTAGCCAGGCATACCGCATACCTGGTTGCAGATGTCACTCAGCAAAAAGAATTCAATTGCTTCGTTGCTGGAACGAAGAATGCGCATAAAACTGAATATCAGGAGTGGGTTGTTTGTGATGACACAACTCTTGAAGAACGTGATGCATGGCTGAGCCAACGAAAACTGGAACTTCATGACTCGCGGGGGATTATTACCCGCCGTATAAGAATTAAGCCTTCACAATTGAGTGGTGTGACATGGCCACCCAAAACCTTCAGGGCTGTGCTGGACTGGCTTGCTGAGGTTGATAATGTAGCATGGCTGCATCTCCTTGAGCATTTTATACAACATCCTGTGAAACGTCATATGATACTGATGGATGTTCTTCATCAGGACATGGTCGGATTCCGGGTGGATCTTGATTTGGGAGCACTGGCTCTCAGTTCGTACCAGTCATCTTCAGTCAAAAGGCAAAGAAAAGCCGGGCGGGTGAATTATGCCCATCTCGCCAGTGCTGTTTCTTCAAAACAAGCAGTGCAGAAATTTCAAAGAGTGAATGTAGTGCAGGCCGATCGCCTTTCGGTTCTCAGCCGAAATCGCAGGGGGAAGGAGTCAGGAGATCTCAGCACTAAGCATATAGCGCTTATCGGATGCGGGACTATAGGCGGCTATCTTGCAGGGTTATTACTCCGTGCTGGCGCAGGCTGTGGTGATAAAACATTTCATCTCTTTGATCATGATGAATTTCAACCCATTAACTTCGGCCGGCATGTCCTCGCGACAACAGACATTGGCCGTAACAAAGCTGAAGCTTTGGTTTTCACGCTAAACTCATCCACCCATCTTGCTAATAATATTAAAGCATTTACTTCGCGGTTTGCTATCAACGCGGAGCAGCTCAAACGCTATGATATTGTCATTGATGCAACCGGCAGGCCTCCAGTGTCAGCTCGTCTTGCTTCGGTAGTACGGACACTTAAATTAACAGAGCGCCCTGTCTTAATTCATGGTTTTAACGATGGCAATGGACGAGCTTCCAAGGTCATTATTGATGATGGAAGCTGTTGCTATGGGTGTCTTTTTGCCAACGAAGCCTTCTATAAGGGGGGAATGGATCTGCGCTTCAATCATATCAGTATGTCCGCGGAAAGACATATCAGTTGTGGCAGCACTTTTACGCCCTATGATGCAGCGGTTAGTATCATTACTGCAGGGATAATGCAGCAAGCGGCTCTCTCTGTACTTGAAAAGAACGCTCGCTGGACCTATAGCGAACATATGCTCGAGGGAGGCCGGACCCAAAAGCAAAAACTTTTAGCAGCTCATCCCCGGTGTGGAATATGCCATGGCAACTTGTGAACTGACATTTCGGGATGACAACGATGAACTTGTTGTCATCACAGCCAAAGTGATGAGTCAGCTTCTTTCCTTTCGTCAGCTATCGCCAGAAAGTCATGAGGCTGCGGGTGTTCTTATTGGTGAACGCCGGGGTATACATCTGGTGATACATGACCTTTCTGTACCCGGTAAGGGGGATAAGAGGACGCGGTTTTCTGTAGATCGATGTGGCCCTCACCATCAGGAGGCGGTTGATGCTGCCTTTTACCGTTCAAAAGGTACTTTGCAATATCTGGGGGAGTGGCATACACACCCGGAAGATTACCCTCACCCCTCATTTCGCGATAAAAGAAGCTGGCAATCAAATCTGACCGCACCAGCTACTATAGTGCTGATTATAGTAGGTAAAAAGTCGTTGTGGGCTGCAAAAAAGACTGAAAAAGCCATACTCCCTCTTACTGAGGCGTAGAGAATACGCTCTTCCCTCTATGCTATTACCATCCAACCTGCCGAAGTCAAAGCGGCCCATGTCGCTATAGCGCTCAAGCGAAGGGGGACAGTGTCTGTCAGAGAGCTCCAGCCGACGGGCTGCAAGACGAGTAGTGGCTTTGGCCAGACACAGCCCATGAACCTCAGCGAGCTTCTCACAGGCTAAAGTTGGACCAAAACAGCGTAGCGTTCGCGGATAATACGCAGTGCACGTTCAGCGAGACCCGGCATCAATTGCCGGTTGCCAGGCTGGCCGCGAGGTGCGTAGTGAGGGCCGGTCGATAACATCCTGAAGGATCCTGAGTTGGTTCACATCGTTCATTGAGAAAAACTCCGTTCCGTATGTCTTCATGAGTCTCATCCTTTGAATGCAGTGATCGCAGTGGTGAGCCTGTAGCGCGGACATGTCTATTTGGTCAGAGACGGACATCTCAATTTAGCTGCTACAAACCTTGTCAAGGCTCAGTGAAAATGTCTAAACACCGGCTCGTTAGAAATGTCCATATGTTGAAAAGACAGCTGCGAAAATATTTCTCGCAGCTACTTTTTTGTATGACTTCGTTCTATACAACTGGTTACAAGAGAATGTTGAACCTCAGTATTTACACTCTTGTATGCTTATGTGACTCCCAGAACTCATCTTTTGTAAGGTGGTTAACCCATCTATCATACTTTGAATCAGCATCTTTTCTTATGGCATCGAGGTAATCTTCTAATTTATAATATTTAAAGATTCTATTTATTAGATTATTTCTGATAATTAGTGCATTATAATTCTGTCGATACCGCCGCTTATGAAAATCAAATTGGCGTTTATATTCATCGAACTCTTCTTTTGAAACTTTTTTGCAATCAATCTCATACATGCCACCATCACCGCTTTCAGGTACGTCTCTACATGACCAGTTCTTATTATATTTAATGTCTAGGTATGCCTTGTCCATTTGCATGATTTCCATTTTATCCCAAAAATATTTATTCAATATAAAGGTTTTGGTCATCCGAAGTATAAGGAAATCCCTCACAATCATTGCAGCAGGAGATACAATATAGACACCTGTAAAAATTAAGATTGCATTAATGATAGTAGATGTCGGTATAATAATTTCTTGAGTTCCCATTTATTAATTCTCAACTAATGAAATGTGTCCATTACACAGAGTTAACGTGAAAATTCCACTGATACTATAGATTTTTAATTATAGTGACTCAGTGAGAGCCCGCGCATTTAACATCAGACAGCTAACTTTTTCCTTTGTATATCATAACATTAAAGCTATTTACTTTTACCGAAAATGTCTCCAGAACGTGACTGCAATGTCTTCAACGCATCTAACCTTGTTATTCATGCCAAGCGGACCGGACTGACGATAACGTTTCAGCAGATGGCTACAATGGCGCGGTGTAATGCAGAGCATGTCCGCTGCCTGACCAGGACGCAGGTTGCGGTCGATGACATCCTGAAGAATTTTGAGGCGGTTGATTTCTTTCACTGTGAACATCCCGGCGTCATGTATAGCCACAGAAAACTCCTCATCAGGAAAAGTGAGTTGTTGACTAGGTATACAGGTTTGAAACCTATAACCTGGACATTCCTAATGAGCCACAAATAGACATTATCATTGAGCCCCTACAAACCTTGTCAAAGCTCATTAGAAATGTCTAATCAGTAGCTCGTTAGAAATGTCCATATGTAGAAAAGGCCACTGCGAAAATCTCTCCCACAGCGGCCTCTTTAGCATAACGTCATTATGCGAACTACTACTATCAAATTATTTTAATTAGAGGGAGAGCATAATCCATTGCTTTGACGGTTCCATTTTCTTTAATTATATAGTGATGCCAACTATCTGATTTTGCGATTGCATCATCATATATACTTTGTGTAATTGCTAAAAAATCTATGTTCATCCATGAAAATATCCCTTCATCAACAAATTCTTTTGATATTAATTCATAGTGACTATTTTTTTTCACTCCAACATATAACTTATATTTTTTCTCTATATTTTCAGCCAAACTATCAAATGAAATTATTGAGAAGTCACTTCGCTGTTGCCCTCTGATTAGTGCAGTTTTCTGTGTATTATTTTCATATTCTGATCTACGACCATGAACAAGGACATACTTGAAATTAAACGGATTTCTCCCCATGTGCGCCGGTTCAATAAACCCCTGCAATATATTGTTTTTAAAGTGATTTCTGTTTGACTCATCATCAAACCAAGCCCTCCATGTGTTCATTTGCTGCAAAGCAAGATTGAAGTCTGCATGAAAAGTTGTAGAGTTTTTTTTAAAATATTTCGACGATGGTTTTTCAATTTCAACTAATACTACATTCCAGTTATCCGAGCTTTTTGATAAATATACGAAATCAGGTTTATAATCGCTAGATAGAGGCAACTTTCTAAATACCGTACTGAAGTGAATTCCATGGTTTTGCTCGAATTCTCTTGGTATGAACATTGTATTTTCTTCAAGGTATGTTTGATAAATCTGTTCATTCTCTTCTCGATCTAGTAATTCAAGATACTCTTTCTTTTTATCGTTAATTTCTTGACCAGTCATATACATAATTTACCATCTTTAAATTTAATGCTCTGATTAGATTCATATCTATGCAATAAATTTTACATAGACTTGGTTTGTGGTAAGAAGTCACCGCGAAGCGGTTCGGGGTTCTGTGACACCCGGACTTTACCCCGGCTACCCGACGTTTTTCTTTGTATATAATATCATTGAAGTTATTTGCATTTCTCAGAAATTTTTTCAGGCTTTGATTGCACTAGCTGCAACACTGCGCTGCTGGCCAGTGAGTGCGAGGTTTCCAACAAGTTCACCTTTTACCAAAGATGGCATCAGAGCTTCCCTGAAGCACCCGGACATTCCTAATGAGCCACAAATAGACATTAGCATTGAGCCCCTACAAACCTGGTGCGCTTAATTACGTTTTATGTTAAATATCAATTAATTACATCATTGATTAATTATGGGTTGATGTATTTGTCGTGTCGTGACAGTAACGAGCAGTGCCCTTCCACTTTACCGGATCGAGACGCGTTGTGGAGCTGGCGCTGCTGCGGTGCATTCTACCCGGTTCGGGTTTATCGTCATTCCACCGTTTATTATTTAATAGGCTCTAAGCCTATGCATTAATTTGAGGTCCAGTGATGTAAAAAACCACGCTAAGGGGATTATTACGGTTGAAGCCGTAATGTTTTTCTGTCCTCGCTACGCTGCGGGGATTTCCGGCATGAAGCACCTCCAATACGCTGGTACGCGTACAGAAACCACCATCGGTAACGAGTTATGACGCCACTCGTACACTTCCCTGCGCGTAAATAAGAATGCGTCTCATCTGTTGACATGCCACAAAGCAGAGTGTACGGTGAATAAAATACTGTATATGCATACAGTATTTGTAAAACTTATCGCACACTATCATCAGCATAAAAGGACACCACAATGGCTGAACAACAGAAAAATGCTCAGATACTGAATGGCATCAACGACGATATCACCGAATTAAAATCCCTGACCACACTGCGTCAGCGGGTCGTCAGCGATGGAGAAATAGTATCGAAATCCGCGAACGGGTTCCGGCTCTCAAACGGCAGTACCGGCGTCATCCTGCGTAATGACGGCCGGGACTTTTATGCCCTGACAACGGCTGCCGGTCAGTCTCAGGACGGGCAGTGGAACACCCTGCGCCCCTTTTCATTCAGTCTATCCACCGGTCGCGTCTCACTGCGCAACGGCGTGGATATCTCCGGCGGCGCTGTCGTTTCGCATAATGCCGGCATTTCCACCTCCCTTACCGGGCCTGACCCGCTCATTAATGGCCAGACCTATGATGCCGCGCCCGTGTACACGGATTTCACCACCGGCAAAGTCACCACAAGAATGATGATGGGCGCCAGGGTGAATGCCGGCCGTGACGATTTCGGTGTGCTTTCCTACCGTGACTGGCACGGTAAATGGCATGAGTTGCGTCTTCGCCCCAATGCCGAACTGGATGCCGGACAATTTATCAAACGTAATCCGGATGGCTGGTTCTGGGCAGGGGGAAACAAAAATATCAGCAGTACTGAGAGAATAACCAACGGTGTTCATCTGCAGGGCGCGAGCGATTTAGCCGCCGACTTCTATCACCAGGAGCGTATCGGACAGCATCATTTTCTGGGACTGCATGTGGCCAATGGCGGCGCACAGGGCTGGTACGAATTCCGCAACGACGGCCATGCCTACACCAACGGTGTCTGGAACAGCAGCTCTGATGCCCGCATGAAAACGGACATTGAAAAAATCGATAATGCGATGGACAGACTCGACAGCATCGGCGGCTACACCTACCTCAAACAGGGGAAACCAGAAGCCGGAGTGATTGCCCAGGAAGTGGAGGCAGTGCCCATCAGACCATCAAGGATATGGAGGTGTTCGCTCAACTGGTCGCTCAGAACGAGGCCGTAAGAAGGGCAGAAAAAGAAGCCAGAAAGGCAGAGGAGGCTTATCAGGCCGCTCTGCGGGCACAGGAAGAAGCCCGGCGCCAGCAGGCTGCAATCGAGCGGAAGCTGAAGGAGGCTGAGGCGCGTGAGGCGGCCGCGAAAGCGAAGGCCGATGCGGACAAAGCGGCCGCGGAGAAAGCAGAAGCAGACAGAAAAGCTCTGTTCGCAAAGGCCGGTATTCAGGACACACCGGTTTACACAGCGGAAATGGTGAAAGCGGCAAACGCGACGCTGTCTGCCGGAAGCTCACTGGTGCTGAGCCGTGCGCCGGGGATGATACAGCTCTCGGCGGCCAGTGCGGGGACGCTCCCTTTCAACAGCGGTCTGGCGGGATGGGAGGCCAGTGCGCTCTGGCGCGGTGTCGACGTGCTTGCCAGAATCGCGCCGGTCGCGTCCGCCGTGGCCACGGTCGCCACAGTGCTCACCCTTGTCAGGGCTGCACTGGATATCCCCGCGGCCGGCGAGGGCAGTGACAGGGTTCCCGGGCGCAACATTGACATGCTGGCTGCTCAGGCCAGCCTGTACACGGCCATGAAGACGAACATTCAGCCGGGGATGGAGACCGTTGACCTGCCGGTCAGGGGGTATATCTCGGACGACGGCAACGGCCGGCAGTCAGTGAATCTGGTCAGAACAGGTACGGGCGGGATTTCGGCTACGGTACCGGTGCTGAACGCGGTGCGTGACAAAACCACCGGCCTCGATAAAATCACGGTACCGGCTGTGGCGGGTGCCCCGTCCCGGACCATTCTGGTTAACCCGTTCCCTGTGGGGCCGAACGTGCCGGCACACACCGGGAACGAGAGCCCGGTGCCGGTGACGCCGGTGCACACCGGGACGGAGGTTAAGCAGGCGGACAGCATTGTCACCACAACATTGCCGGCGGCGGATATTCCTGCATTGCAGGATTTCATCTACTGGCAACCGGATGCGACCGGTACCGGCGTTGAGCCGATTTACGTTATGCTCAGCAGCCCCTATGGTGAAACTAACGCAAAAGGGAAATACAGCGGGCGTGACTACAACACCGATAAAGCGGGGGGCCCCATTCAGAATCTGGACTGGAAAAGCGCTAAGATTGACCGGACAGGTGTGGACAAGGTTAGACTACATACAGGGCGGTTTGGCGAATCCCCGGATAACAAAGTGATGATTGAACGTCTGGAAAAAATTCTGAAGGGAGAATTACAGGCCACGGATACAGACAAACGTTTTTATACTCATGAAGTCAGGGAGCTGGAGCGCTACAGAAATCTGGGTATTAAGGACGGTCTAATACCTGAAAATTATGATGAGGTCTGGAATAACACTCATACTGCAACCCTGGAAGATTATAAGATAAATGAAAAAACGCAGCCGTTGTATACACCAGAGGCAAATGAAGCTTATCGTAAAGCAGAGGAGGGTAAATGATGTTGGACCTTGAAGGTATTTATAAAAACGAGAGCGTAGAAGACGTTCTTTTGCACTTCGCTTTGCGAACACCCTACCCGACTATCGATAGGATGTATGTAAATTATAAATTTGATGTGATTTCTAATGGTGAGTTATTGAGAACCCACCAACGACTGTTTAAAGAAGGTAAGTTGAAAAAAACTGGTAATCCTCTACCAGAAAAAGGTCCGAACTGGAAAGAGCCCAAATTCGTCACTGAAAAAAAATACGGCATTAAATAATTTTGCCGTTTTAAATCGAGCCAGCATATTTTGCTGGCTCTTTTTGATTTTAGTCAATAGCTATCTCCGGCGTGACCCTGGCCCAAATTCAGTGCAGTACTAAATCAGAGATCCTCGTCTTTCCGGAGACTTCGGATGAATTCAGCCGGAGTCATGTCATTTAATGATGAATGCGTTCTCTCATGATTATATTCCCTGCGCCAGTTGTCGAGTTTGTCCTGCGGGTCAAGTATTCAATATGTAGATCCGGTTATTGCAAGTAATGCTCACGTTCATGGTTAGGAATTTCAATCGCCTGTCGATCGCTTCCTGACCATGAACATAGCGACCAGGCGAGCAACAATCTGTCATCAGCTCTGACCGGTTGTGCTGCTTTCATTCGTTTTGCTTCTTTTTTATTCAAAGCACCCGTTTCCGGACGCACTTATCCTGCAGTCTGTGACAGCAGCCATCGTTTACGGTCAATGTTATGCAGTCTTTCTGCCATTAATTCCGATGCGTGCCTGCCAGCCTGCGCGCTGACAAAACGCAGACGGTTGCCGCACAGGATGCATTTGTACGGGTCCGTGCGCAGGAACGCCTTCATCAGGGTGGCGAAGCCCGGCAGCTCTGGCTTTTTCCTCATTTCCATCTCCAGGGCTTCATACACCTTTGGCAACAACTCTCCCCGTTTCCGGTTAGACAAAAAGCCGTAGTAGGGGGTTGAGGGCCAACCTACGGAAACGTACGATAAGAAGAAAATTATCTTCTAAAAAATCGATTAGTAAACAATTCCGTCCGTTAAACGCCAACTTTCGATTAAAAGACACCGTTTTGAGGGTACGATTCTACATCCATTATGTTCGACATATCAGATAGTTACTTCACTAACGTACGTTTTCGTTCCATTGGACTTCCGACCCCTAATCAATTATCTATTCCGGTAATGGGGCACAACGTAGTTTTAATTTATTACTGAACGGGAAGAACACCAACTGTGAAACAGTATCTTATGATGCTAAAGCATAACTCCTCAGTTTCGCCAGAGTATGATATATACAGGGACATTTAAGAGTTCCGGAGAACTATCATGTTGCTGGCAGAATATATTGATAAAGCTTATGGAAATACACGAGGAAACAGATCCCGGTTTCTGAAAGAAAATCCAGAGATATTATTCCCTGAACTTTGCCGCTGGTTGAAAGCAGGGCTTAAAATAAGGCCTGCGACCGGGGAAATTTATAAGCCAGTATCCCGCCGGGTACGGGTACCTGATGATTCCTCCGTAATAATTTGTGGTGAGTTGCCTGAGAATTTGTGTGAGCGGATTGCTTCACTCGCGGCCGCCCGCAACATTACATCTGACGAAATGCTCCGATTCCTTGTGGATGTTGAGGAGAGCCGTAATGGCTGTGAGTACGATGGATGCCGTTAGTTGAATAGCTCCCTGGTCCAGTTAAGCCTGACAACAGTGGACAACAGGCACAGGATTTACTTGATGCCAGAACAGAAATTCTCAGGCTGAAAGCACAGCTTAAACGCACTGAGGGAGAGCAGGATATTCTGAAAAAGGCAGCGCGGTACTTTGCAAGGGAGCCCGACTGAAGTATCGCTTTATCAACGATCACCGTGAAATCTGGTCTATTGTTACGATGTGTGGGGTCCTTAAGGTTGCCCGTGCCGGATTTTATGCCTGGCTCCATAACCCTGTATCCGCCGGAGAAAAGGATAACCAGCGACTGCTGGAACTCATCCGCGACTCCTATACGCTGAGTAGTGGAGTTTACGGTTATCGCAGGGTTCATGGCGACCTTCGCGAAATTGGCGAAGTGTACAGCAGAAACCGGGTTGCCAAAATCATGAGGAAAAAAAAGATCCAGGCTATACATGGTTATAAAGTGCCACGCGGAACCCGAGGACGACCGTCACTGATAGCGCCCAATCGCGTGCGACGTGAATTTACTGTAGTGAAGCCCAATCAGGTGTAGGTCACCGACATCACCTACATCCGCACCTGGCAGGGCTGGCTGTACCTGGCAGTGGTTATCGATCTTTTTGCCCGTAATGTGGTGGGCTGGTCGATGAAGCCAATACTGTCACGCGAGCTGGCACTGGATGCGCTGCTGATGGCGGTCTGGCGACGTAAACCTGAATAAAACGTCATTGTGCACAGCGATCAGGGCAGTCAGCATGGCAGTGATGACTGGCAGCGGTTCTGCCGGGCCAATAATCTGGTACCGAGCATGAGCCGTCGTTGCAACTGCTGGGATAATGCAGTGGCAGAGTCGTTCTTCAGTTCACTCAAAAAAGAGCGCATCAGGAAGCGGATACATAAAACCCGGGATATGCCCCGGGCGGATATTTTCGATTACATTGAAGTGTTCTACAACCGTAACCGACGCCACAGCCACCTCGGTGGCGTCAGTCCGGAGGCCTTCGAAAAGGCCTCGCCGTGAGGACAGAAACTGTCTACCTGAGCGTGGTCACTCCAGAAATTGCACGAGTCAAACGTATCTATCAGAACAAACTGCAGGTCTCAGGATAGCACTAAGTTCTTTCGTTAATGCTAATGTACTCATACATTAGCATTAATAAATTCATCAGAATGCCTCCGGAAAATCTCGTCCTTCAGGCCGGGGAGGAAAGGAGGTGGTTTTCCGTCTAACATGGTTTTCCGAGTAGGCTGACGTACCAGCACTGATTATGGTTGTGCTAAAGACCTGGAGAACTCTAATCCAAGGCTCTGTCCAGACTGAAATCATCCGGCACGATGCGTGTAAATGATACCGTCAGAGCGTACCGCAGAAGTCTACTTTTCAAACATACATTTTGATAAGTCAACAAAAAAAATTGATAAGAAACATGAAAGTGATAGGATAAATCATAATCATCAGAAGAATGGAAATTACAAATGAATGTTAATGATAGGAAAGTTTTATGTACTGTTGACCAAGCTTTTTATGGTGAACGTGAAGATCAATTTGGAAAGTTAAAAGCATATTATGAAGTATTTAGTAATGGTGAAATAATACCAATAAATCAAAGCGAGTTTTTTTGCGAAACAGAACAAGTATTCGTAACCGGTGGTTTTTCTGAAATTAAGGACAAATTTAAAGGCAACTTATTCGAAGCCACTTGCTTCCCAACAAACTTCGAAAAAAAAGAAGGCGACTGCAAATATGTTACAAGATTTAATGAATGTGAGGAAATAAAAGGACTTCAAGTCAGCCAGATTATAAATGGTAAACTCCCTTTGCCTGAAGATCCTATTATCGTCACAGAAACAAAACCAACAACAAAGACTATTGTTATAGAAGAGAATGATTATATATTTGGGCCATTCGATTTTACATCATATCATGATGAATCATCAGATACATTCACATTAAACTTAAAACCTATAAATACCCCTCTAAATAGAATCCCTCAATATCACATTGGGAAAATTGGTATTCAAAAATGCATTGCAAATATAGCAAAAAATTCCAGGAGCAAAATATCATACTTATCAAATATAAAGAGGAATCTTGAACAAATTGATGATGTGATTGATTTTATCTCTGATGATCAAATAATTTCAACGTACGGCAACAAAATAGCTCAGAATTCAGACATAAGAAGTTTTACTAAAGGAACTATATCTCAAATACGTAAACATTTTACATCATCCAAGGAATTTAGAGCGTTTCCTCAAAGATTTACTAGGCTATTCAATTGTTTAGAAAATGCAGAGGGATGGGATGAAACAAGAGTTGAATTATTAGATAGTTTTATATCAACGGAAAAAGGGAAGCAGATTGTTAAAAGCTTCATTGAAGAAAATCGGGAAGCTTTCTTTAAGGAAGAAAAAGAGAACTTAACACGTAGGTTAAACAATGAAACATCTAAACTAACTGAAGTAATAGCCGAACTTAATACTAAGAAAGAGTCTCTTGAACTTGAAATAAGGAAAAAAACACGTGAACGTAATGATATTGAGATAAATAACACAGACTCACTCCCAGGACTTACTGAAGAAGCTCAGAAAAAACTTGATCTACAATTATCAGAACAAAGAAATAAACTAGAAGGTTTAAATGCGGATATCACAATAAAAGAAGAGAGACTCTCTAAGCTAGTAAATCTAGAAAAACTTACTACAGAAATAGATGATCTCGAAAAGGATCGCGACAGAGCTCGTGATAGAATGAAACGCATGCAAGAGCAAGTTGAAGAGGTAGCCTCAAAATTAAAAGAAAGCAATGAGGCTCTAACGAGTCGCTTGGTAAAACTTAAACCTGATGTTGATGCTCTCTGTGGTGTTAGACCGAAAAGCAACTCTAAAAAAAGAGATTTTAATGTCACAATTAGAAAGCAACAAAATAATATAGAGACAGAAGATTTACGTGAAGAGATTATAGATAGCGTACTGGATGCTTTAAATAAACAAGGCCGCAAAACAGATTATTCAACCGCGGCCAATATTTTAACAACTATTTCTCAAACGCAATTTACTCTGTTTAGTGGACTACCTGGAACAGGTAAGACTTCCCTGGCTAAAATGCTTGGAAACTGTTTAGGCCTTCATAATCGTTTATTGAACATTCCAGTAGCAAGAGGCTGGTCATCATTTAGGGATGTTCTCGGTTTCTATAATGCTTTATCCCAGTCATTTACCTCCTCATCAACAGGACTCTATGAATTCCTTATTCACTTACATAACGAAAAGATGAGTAATGTGGAATCTGCGGCCGCAATAATTCTTTTAGATGAATTTAACTTGTCTCAACCAGAACATTATTTTAGCCCGTTCCTAGAAATGGCAGATCCTGAATCTCAACGTACCCTTGCTACTGGGAATCCTGACGAACCATACTTATTAGTTCCTGAGTATCTTAGATTCTTGGGTACTATAAACCAAGATGAAACCGTACAGACGCTGACACCTCGATTATTAGATAGAGCTGCCATTATCAACTTTGACGACTTTGAACATAATTATGATGTTGTAATAAAAGAGTCAGAAGTTAAATCAAATATACTAATGGAAGCAATATCTGGGAATGATTTTATAAAAGCATTTCAGCCAACAAGTTTAGAAATCCCGCAAGATGTTGAACAAACATTATTATCAATAATAAGTGTTTTACGAGATGATAGATTGGAATTTGGCATTCCAATTATTGTTTCGTACAGAAAAATAAAGGCCATAAGATATTATTATAATATCGCAGGTCCTTTGATGTCTATGGAGAGCCGATACTTAGCATTGGACTATGCAGTATCTCAACATATATTACCTCTACTAAATGGTTATGGGCAGGGTTTCGGTAAAAGGTTAGAAACATTGTTAAATATCCTGCCAGAGGAAATGGAAAGGTCTTGTCGCTTACTTAAAAGAAGCATCAATCATGGAAGTCAAAATCTCTTTGGATATGGGAATAATTTATGATTGATTGTTATGTAAATATTTATAATGATAATGATGAATTCAGAATACCACTAACAGACAGTGGTAGTTATGAGATTAGGGAAAATGACAAGCTGGTTTTCCACTTAATTATAAGTGAACATGACCTGCTAACTCTTGGTGAGCCAGTTATGGTAATCGGCGATATCCCAACAAACTTTTTAAAAAATGAAAACTCCCCACATGGGGAGTGTCATTTTGTATCTTGTGAACCATCATATTCTCATTCATCACGTTACTTCTTTAACTTTTTTGGCGAAAGCGAGGTCACAATCTATTTTGAAAAAGCCGAGGGAAAAACTCTAACATTTAAGTTTAATATTCTAGCTAGAAAAGAAAATGCAAAGTTAGCTGAAGAAATGTTGGGGTTTATAAGCGATAATGTTGATGATGCTGTAGCCATTTGTTTTTCCAGAAGTAAAAGTGGAGGTGGTTTTAATAGTGATGAAGAACATAAGTTTAGCAAGTATGATGCTGTGATTTATACTGTGAACTATTTATCAAGAACATTACCTGCTTTTGTTAATGACAAAAAAACTCACTGGAAACAGAAGGTCATTCTGTCGCAAAATGGACAACCAACGGGGCCTGATTCTGTATACTGGGCACTTACAAATCTAGATAAACTATCTCCTTCTACGGAGGAAAATTATAATATATACTTTAACAATCGTGGTTATCATTTTGATGAACAACCCAAGGAAGTACTAATTGATGACACGAATGTCTATGAGAATATAGTTATAAACTCATTCTTGTACAATGCTGATAAGTTCTTATATGCTTTAACAAAACATTATTCAGAGTTCGCAAGTATAGAGGTTGGCTACTCTGATACTGAATATGTTCGCTTTGATCATACAATGACAAAATATGCGAAGATAGCTTTAAAAATGAGAATAAAGGAAATTGAGGAAAATCATGCGTTAGTAAAGAAATTGATGTATTTTTATAAAAAAATAATCAACTCTAAGATTAACCCAAACATCATTCCTAAAATAACAGCATTTGTGGCAAAGAAAGGACATTATAGAGAAGCGTTTAGATTAATAAATATTGCGAACTTATCATCAGCACCTGCTTTTGATGACACTAATTTTTTATTCGGGTTGAAAAACCTATCTATTGTTTATGAAATAACTAGCCTTATCATGCTCCACAAGAGTATCTCCGAAATTTTCGGAGTAAGTTTAAGCCTTCAATCATACCGAGAACATTCCGAAACCAATGGGTTCGGTGGGGTTGTGGTTAACAGGCCAACCGGTGCAGTCAATAATCACTTCATGTTCTCTGGAGACACTTTCCAAGTGGAGCTTTTATATGAGCCAAAAATTTTTCCAATGGCAAGCTCAACACGTCCTGGCGATTTAATTGATACTAGCAATACCTTTGCTACATCGCTATATGGAAAACATCATTTCTGTCCCGACTTTGTAATTAAAATACATTCAAAAAAATGGAAAAGATCATTAACACTAATTCTTGACTCTAAATATAAAGATGCAAGAAATGTACGGGATTACGATATTCCTAAGCTAATACCACGCTATCTCTTTAATATTCATTCTCTATCAAACGACAACTCAGTAACACCAGTAGACTTACTGATTGTTTTATTCCCACACGACAAAGCAGGAACGTTAGTAAGAACCGTTTCGTCTAAGCATTTCATCACTGGATCTCATCCAGCATTACCTCAAGCACTTGGAACAATATACACACCACTTAATAATGGGCTAGATGACAAGTTGAAAAGCTTAGTGCAATATTATAATCTTAAAATGATGTAGTTACCAAAGGCGGCTTTATATTAAAAACGCCGCCGCTATTCATGCTCCTTTTTACAGATGGGCTTCGTGCAGTTCTACAAGTTTTTCACCGGCTAAAGTCAGTTTAGCGCTTTCCAGAGTCCATCAGCCGGTGGGAGGGGAAGGTCCGCTTTGCAGTTACATCATGAATCGGACGCTGACGGTCTGGTCAGTGTGACCTGCTCCCTGTTTATTCACACAAAACGCTGTTAGCAAAATCTACAGGTCGCTCATAGCGGACTGCGCTCACTTACTCCTGTGAGCGTTATCTTGAGTTTAGTACCAGCCTGGTACTGTCAGGTTGATAGCACCTGTTTCAGGCCTTCGTCATTAAAAACGGTTCCGGTCTTCAGGACGCCATAACACCAGTGCACCAGTTTCCGCATCAGCGCGCCAATCGCCACCATTTTAGGTTTACCCCGCAGGCACATCTCATCGTAAATATTACGCATTCGGTTATTATAGATTTTTCCGCACAGGGCGGACATGTAAAGCTTCGCTCTCAACTGAGGGGGCCGATTTTCGACATCCGCGGTCGGCTCCGGACCGATGTGCCTGAGCGTTTCTCGATCGGCACCACGCCCAGAAAGGCGGCAGCCTGCTCTGCTGATGTAAAGTTATGGCTGCGAAGCACGACCAGCATATGCATCCCCTGCTGGGGACCAACCGATTTAATTGAGGTCAGCAGTGTATAATCACGCCTCAGTGCAGGGCAGGCTTTGATATGTGCTTTAATCTGCCGCTCGATATTACTTACCTCCTCGCGCATCAGCTGCGCCATACGCCTGCAGGAACTGATAATATCTGCAGGTGTGTCTGTCGACAGGTATTTTTCCAGCCTGTTCTCCTCACGCAGGGCATCGCCCAGCAAAACATCCCGTCGTCGCAGGAGTGCACCGAGATATCTGATTTCGGGTGCCGGCGGCTCCCAGCGGTGTGGCTTCTTAAGAAATGCGTAACAGGCCAGCATATACGCATCCACCTTATCTGTTTTTGTCATTATTCCCATACCACGTGCAAACTCCCGACTACGGTGAGGGTTGGCCAGAGAAACCCGGAAACCGGCACCATGTAACTCAGTGGCCAGCCGTTCGTGATAAACACCGGTAGCTTCCATTACCACATGAACATCTTCCGGACCGCAGTGTTGAAGCCTGAGCCAGCGAAGAATATTTTCAACTGAATGTCTGTTATTTGGGATGTTACGGGTTTTTATGCGTCCTTTGATACCATCATAAAGCATGCAAAGATCCAGGGTGTTTTTACTTACGTCAATGCCGACTGGAAACATGGTCAAACTCCTCCCACATAAACCGTCACGCCTGTTCGCCTTGTACATACGGAGTCGAGCTCCCGGTAACCGTTCAACCTGATGTGCTGGCGTGAAAGGTGAAGCGGAGGGCCATGTGCTGCTAAACAAGGTTCAGCGGTGCCGACTTTTCTGACCTTAAGGGAAGGGGGCGGCTCACTCTGCTTCAGTGGTGGTAGCTAATCACCACAAACTGTTAGATACAAGGGTGGGGGATTATTACGGCTGAAGCCGTAATGCTTTTTTCGTCCTCGCTTCGCTGCGGGGGTCTCCGGCGCACAGCGCCTCCCATGCGCTCACGCGCATCTTAAAACCGTCCCTGGCGTACCCTGAAGTGACGCGTGCTGACGCGGGACTGAGAAGCCTGTGCGGCAATGCCAGAAATCCATTGTTATTTATTTGTTAAAAAATCGGTGACATTTTCTTTTGTCGCGATGGTTTCAGCTGCAGAGGTCCGGATTTCAGAGACTTAACTTAAGGTTCCTGCGTGTATAATGGCTGCTCAGTGTTTCTCTGTATAAAAGATAAACACACAGCACAGGGAAGGATGCAATGATAAAAACAGCACTTGTACTCGCGATAGTATCCATGGTGATAACAGGCTGCGCGCCGCTGAAACCCACCGGGTGCCATAAACTCAGGGCCACGGACAGCTGCAATACTGTTCGCTGGAATGACCAGGATGAAGGGGCTTTACAGGCACGAAAAATGAGAGCGGCGATTAATGCCCGTCTCGATAACCCAGGAAGATGGAAGGGAAAACAATGCTGTTTAGTGGTGGGGTTAGCTCCGGATGGAACAACAACGAATATTTCAACTGGCGAAGGCAATAAAGACTATTGTGCTGCGATAAAAACTGCCGCTGAAAAGGCCACCTTTCCGGCTTTTCCCCGTCCTGAATCGCTTAAAAAAATCACAGCCTTCAATCTTGATATGAATGGTTCAGACCAGTAGCTGGCCATCTACCGGAAACCCGGGCGTTCTGAAAACACTGTTTCAGGCGACGTCCGGGGAGTGACAGAGACATTTTCTCATGAAAATCAGACGACCAGTATCGGCACGCATATTTATTTTTCCGTTTTTTCTGACGGCCTGTCAGGGCGCCAGCTCCTCAGGAGCAGGAGGTCATGACCGGCCTGACCGCCCCCTTTTGTCGGAGGGGGACGAACTGACAGACAGCCATCAGCCTGCCGCGATGGCTTCTGAGCAATCAAAAATTAATCAATATGCCTACCAGATACAGAAAGCCATAAGAGAACAGATGACCGGACCTGATAAATATACCGGCAGGACCTGCTCTGTACGGTTACTTCTCTCGCCGGATGGTCTGGTGCTCATGGCAACTCCGACCGGAGGTGATGCAGAGCTCTGTAAAGCGGTAATGTCCGCCATTACATGGGTTAAACTCCCGCCTCCTCCCGATGTGGAGACGTATCAGTGGTTCAGAAATGCCGTTCTGGATTTCAGGCCATAAACGTAGCAGGCGATTTTCAGCTCCTCCTTCCCTTCGCGGGATAAAGCCGGAGTATTCCGGCTTTATCATCAACCCGCCTCTGATGCCTCTGCCACGGCTTCTATTCCCCTCATGAGCACAGTGCATGGCACCTGAAATGGGTGTTTTGCGTTCAGTTGTGAATTAATAATGGACATTTAATTACAAATCATTACATTTGATTTCACAACATTTCAGAAGACGGAGTTTTTGATGTCGTGTGTGTCCTCTGCCAGGTACGGGCTTCTGCTGGCCAGTCTCACTGCAACAGCCCTCCCGGCAGCGCCCCTGAGTCCTGCGGACCAGAATGCCATTGAGCAACAACAAAAGGCATTGCTGGAACAGACGCAGCAGCAGCGTGACATGCTCCGCCATTCCACATCCGCGCCCTCTCTCCCGGAAGCAACCCCTTCAGAGCCGACCGGTCAGTGTTTTCAGCTCCGGTATATCCGGCTGGAGAACGCCACAGTGCTCCCACGCTCTGCCGTGCGAAAACTGACGACCATCCCGATACAGGGCTGTATGACGCTCCCGGATATCCGGGAGCGGGTGCGGGATGTCACCCAGGACTATCTTTCCCGGGGATTCATCACTTCACGCGCCTGGCTACCGGAACAGGATATTTCCGGAGGAACGCTGGTCATTGCCGTCACAGAAGGGAAGGTGGAAGCCGTCACGCTGGAGGGGCATGAGGAAAATGCCATCAGGATGGCTTTTCCCCGGACGGAGGGCCGGGTACTCAATCTCCGGGATACTGAACAGGGTCTGGAGCAGCTAAACCGCCTGAACTCACGTCCACTGACCGTAGATATTCTGCCGGGGAGCCGGGAAGGGTTTTCCCGGATAGTGCTGGTACCGGTCAGCCAGCGTTTTCCCGTCAGTCTTGATGTGGGCGCAGATAACAGCGGGCAGAAAAGTACCGGTAGCGGACAGCTGAATGCCCGCCTGACGGCAGACAATGTGATGAGACTGGCTGACCAGTGGACGCTGGCCGCAGGCAGGGACAGTGAGTTTCACCATGACAGACGCAGCCGTAATATTCAGGCCGGTGTTTCGGTTCCTTACGGGTACTGGCTTTTCAGCGCGCAATATGCGTGGTCTGATTTTTATCAGACGCTTTCTGTTAGTGGAGCCCCGCAGCGCTGGCGCTATGAAGGCACCGTGCAGTCACAGCGGCTGGCCGCCAGCCGGACGCTACTGCGTGACGGTAAGCAACGTCTGGTGCTGGATGTCGCCTTATCCCGCCGGAAAACCGAAAACCGGCTGGGCGGCGTACGTCTTGACGTCAGCAGCCCGACGCTCAGCAGCGTGACTGCCGGACTGAGCTACAGCCGGAGTATCGGTGGTGGTTACCTCACGCTGGGTCCGTCCCTTTCTCACGGCGTCCCGTTCGCCGGCGCGACACGGGATGACCCGGCGCATCCCGGCCTGCCCCGCAGCGAATTCCGGCGCTTCAGCGTTAGCGCAAGCTGGTTTTACCCCATGACATCCTCTGTGTACTGGCTGACCTCAGCCTGGGGGCAGACCACGCCTGACAGACTTTATGCCAGTGAGCAACTGTCCGTCGGAGGGCAGTATTCGGTCAGGGGGTTTAAAGAGCAGTATCTCAGCGGTAACCGCGGCAGCTACTGGCGCAATGAACTGACATGGCAATGGATGACGGTGCCGGGCGTGGGGGCATTCTCAGCAACGGGTGCACTGGATACCGGGCATGTCATGCGCCAGGAAGGGATAACCGACGGCGGAACGCTGACAGGGGCTTCCTTCGGACTGGAGCTGGCTGGCCGCTGGTTCAGCCAGTCCCTGACGCTGGGGGTGCCGCTGTCGTACCCCGACAGACTCACTCCGGATAAACACGTGGTTTACTGGCAGGCCACCGTTTCACTTTAACTGCCGGCACACAGCAGGGGCTATGACGGCTCCTTAATACAGGATGTTCTGACATGGATAAACTCGCACATCCGCTGGCCCGTGGGGCCAGCTGGCTGCTGATATACCTCACCGCCGTTCAGCCTCTGCATCCCGCTATTGCCGCGGGTATCACTGCCACGAATGGCAACACTCAGGTCGCGATGAAACCCGGTAATGTCCCGGTGGTGAATATCGCCACGCCCAACGCGGCCGGTATATCGCACAACACCTACCAGGATTTTAACGTGGGAACGCCGGGCGCGGTGCTGAATAACGCCACGCAGGGCGGGAAAACACAGCTCGGCGTCACCATCGACAACGGCAATGCCAGACTCAAAGGTAAACCGGCCGAACTGATTATTAACGAGGTGACCAGCGGCAACCGTTCTGAACTGAAAGGCAGGCTGGAAGTCTTCGGCAATAAAACCGGCGTGATGATTGTCAACCCGAATGGCATCACCTGTGACGGATGTGGTTTCATCAATACCCCGTCAGTCACTCTGACGACGGGCAAACCGCAGTTTGATAAACAAGGGGCGCTCGATGCCCTTGAAGTCAAAAAAGGTGCGGTGATTATCGGCGGTAACGGCCTGGATGGGGCCGGTGCTGAATATGTTGATGTCATCAGCCGGGCCACTGAACTGAACGGCAAAATTAACGCGAAAACCCTCACCCTGACTCAGGGAGCGAACCGGGTCAGCTTTAAGGACGGCACGGTAAAACCCATTGCTGGTGAGGGTGCAAAGCCTCAGCTTGCTGTCGATACAAAGGCGCTTGGCGGCATGTATGCCGGTAAAATCCGCCTGGTCGCCACCGAAGCCGGGGTCGGCGTCAACCTGAGCAATGTGACCTCAACTCAGCGGGACATTTCCCTGACGACGGCCGGAAAAATCACCCTCAGTAACGTTAAGGCGCAGACTGACCTGAACGTCAGCGGGCGGGATATCGTCACGCCAGCCGGGGCCAGCGTGCGCGCTGAACGTGATATGACGCTGGCGGCGACCACAGTGGATAACCGGAGCAGCACCACTGCCCACGGGGATATGCGGGTATTTGCGTCAACGGTGCGCAATACGGGTAACGGTGCGTCATTACACAGCCACAAAAATCTGTGGATACAGAAGGATGCCCAGGGTAATAAAGCCAGTCTGGTGGAGAACCGGTCGGCCGCTATCAGAACGAACACGGGTGACCTGGTTATCCGGACAGACCGTCTGGAAAATACGATAAGTAAAGCTGACACCGTCGTCCGGACCGAGCGACCCACGACAGCACAGGTTTCAGACTCCCGACTGGGCTGGCATCCTTTCAACAGCGGCAGAGGGCAGGGTATAGCCCATGTCGTGGGAGATATGGACGCTGGCGAGCCGGATAAGTGGTTTGGTAGTGTCGATTTCAAAAACCTGGCTGTCCTCCAGACTGAAAAACAACATTATACGGTGCAGACAGAAGGAGCCCGCCCGGTTATCAGTGCAGGAAATAATCTTTATCTCAATGCCGGCGACCTCATTAACCGTCTGGGGGACATCTCCGCAGGCCGGGATGCGGTGCTTACCGGTCGCAGTCTTGTCAGTGAAAGTCGTTTCGAAGGTGTGCTGGGTAAGTATCTGACCTATGTATATAATCCATATATTGGCAGTCTGTCCCCGGAGCCACAGGGCGGCGGGACTTTCCCCGGCGATTTAATTCACACCAGGGAAGTTGTTAAATTTCGCCATACCGGAGAGACAACAGACTGGATACCAGGCCGGTTGCTGGTTTCACGCATCAGTGCCGGAGGAAATCTGGTTGCTGATTTTTCTGAACGTATTGAGAGTAAAGAGCCCTACGTCACGAACGTTCAGTATTCGGGAGTGATAGCCCGGCCTGACACGATGACAGCCAGAAATATCCTGCTGCGCGCCGGAAGCATTGTTACCACCGATGTGATGAAGGCCTCAGGGGATATTACCTTACAGTCAGAGCGTGGCACAAAAATGGCGCTGGCGCTGATGACGGCCGGAAAGGATATCTCGGTTCTGGCGGGCGTAAGTGTTGAGTCCTGGCAGAGTGAGCTCAAAGGACAGAACATTACCCTGGTCAGTCGCGGCGGAGATGTCACCTCTCATACCAGCGAGTGGCCCAACTTTTTCCATTCTGACGGGCTACGCTGGCTGGGAAGCCTGGAGGCTTCACGTGATTTATCAGTCACGGCAGGTGGCAATATTCTGCTCAGGAACACGCGTTTTCCTGTTCTGAGCCAGAATATTTCTCTGGTTGCCAATGGGGACATCACGTTTGATAAAAATGACGCCATGCTGTGGCACGGGCGACCTGGCACAGTCCTGACCTACGCCCGCAAGCAGGAGCTGTTTAACCGGATGTTACCGGGAGAGCCGCTGCGTGCTTCGGGTGATATCACCCTGAGCGGCCGGCGTCTGTCTCTGTATGGTGCAGGGCTCGACGCCGGCGGGAATATCAGCCTCTCATCGGCTGCCAATACTGACCTGAACATGCGGAGCCTGAGTGACCTCTACAGCGAGTTTTTTCCGGACAGCCGGATACCCGAATTACGCAGCAATGTGAAAGCAGGAGGAAACCTGCTCATCAGCTCAGCGGCAGATATCGGCGTGCAGGGCGCTCATATTGTCGCCGGGAAAACCGCGACGCTGCAGGCAGGGAAACTTCTCTGGCTGGGCGCATACGGATATGGCGTAACGGACAGCAGTAATGACAATAACAGGGATGAACTCAACGTACTGACCCGTCTGCACGGTGCGAAAAGCCTGACACTGGCGGCAAACGGCGGTATCCAGGCTGACGGCAGTACGCTGTCCTCAGACGGTAACATCACGCTGACCTCCGGCGGGAATATGCAGTTTCAGTCCGCCCGGGGGACGGTATACCGTGAGTCCGGGAACAGCTGGACGGAAAACGTCAGCCAGACAGGCGTCACGCTGAATTCAGGTGGAGCACTGACGGTTATCTCGGGTGGCAGCATTCTTTTTCAGGCATCGCGTTTACTGGCAAAAGGGGCGATGGATGTTGCAGCAAAAGGTGGCTGGCTCTATGCCCAGGCGATGGAAGAGTCCAGTCATTACGAACGTCAGACCACGAAGAGAAAGTGGTGGGGTAAGAAAACCACCGTCAAACAAACGAAACACACCACCACCAACCGGGTGACGGAGTTTATTGCGGGAGGCAATCTCAGCCTGCTGAGCCGCGATGACAGTACCTATGAAGCCAGTAAAATCGAGGCAAAAAAGAACGCCACGCTGACCAGTACCAGTGGAAAAGTCAGTTTCCTGGCCGTGAAAAACACCACTTTCGAGCAGACTGTCAGCACCTCGAAAGGCTTCTATATCAGGCAGGCAAATAAAGGCTACAGTGAAGGAAAATGGGTGCTTCCGTCTGTTTATGCTGGCGGAAAACTGACGGTTAACGCGGCCAGCGGTATCAGTGCCGATATCAAAGCGAAAAATGGTCAGGCTTTGCAGGGCGCGATTACTGCTTTGGGCGCGCTACCCGGAACAGAGTGGCTGAAGGGACTGAATACCCGCAGCGATGTTCATTGGAATACAGTTAAGGATGCTTACGACAGCTGGAATTATAAAAGTCAGAGCCTGAATCCGGCAGTGGCGGCAGTAATCGCTATCGCAGCAGCTGCGGCCACCGCAGGCAGTTCACTGGCGGCGACAGTTGCATCTTCAGTAACTTCCACCGTGGGTGGTGGCGCAGTAACGACCGGCGCGGTTACAGCCGGGATGTCTTCGCTGGCTGCACAGGCCGCCGTGGCACTGGTGGAAAATCAGGGAAATCTGTCAAAAACGCTGTCGGCGCTGGGAAGCAGCAGTTCGGTCAAATCGCTGGCCACCTCTATGGTTATCGGGGGCGCGCTGGCGGGCTTTGATAAGGTCATGAATATTGATGTTCCGCCCGACAAGGCCCAGTTACCGGCGCTGGTCAAAAACGAGGGATGGGGAAAAATCGTCCAGCGCGTGGCCGGCCAGTCGGTTATCAGCTCAAGCCTGAACACCGCCATCAATGGAGGCAGTTTTAAGGATAACCTGACTAATGCCCTGCTGGCGAATATTGGCAACCAGATTAACGCCGAAGGGGCCGGGCTGATTGGCGATAACGGTGAAGTGTTAGGCGTGGCCGGAAAATCGGTCAGCCATGCGGTCCTTGCAGGCATTAGCGCGGAGATCGGGCGGGGTGATGGTAAAGGCGCGGCCGCCGGTGCACTGGCAGCGGAGCTGGCCGGTGTCATCATGCAAAGCTCGTTGTTCGAACCCGCAAATCTGAATGAGCAAGAGCGCCAGCTGCGGCGTCTGCAAGAAGCACTAAACGGTAATGAGGCGAAAGAGCAGACGGCACGCGTGATTGGCGCATTGACCGGGGCACTGATTACGCACACACCCGAAGGTGTATACAGCGGTGCGGACAGTGCCCAGAACGTCTACCGCTACAACATGACGGAACATATGCTGCAGCAGTATGCCCTGGATAATCAGCGGGATATTCTGGCCGCGAGTAAAGGAGATTCGGCGGCGGCGAAGCGCGTTCAGGCCCGGCGGGAAGCGGCGATTATCGTGGCTGCTGCGAGCGGTGGAGGCATGGCGCTGACAGCAGGTGGTATGACTCTGATTGGTGCGGCACCCGAGCTGGTGCTGGCTGCAAGGCTGGTTATCGCCGGTTGTAAAACAAATCCTGCGCTCTGCCTGAATCAGGCGGGTATTTATGCGGCAGATATTGTGGCACCAGAGGCCATCATTGGTACAGGCGCTGTAACGGCCGGCAGCACATTGATTCTGGGTAAAACCGAAGATAGCCTGAAGAAGCTTTCACAGCAGTTGGTGAAGACCTATGACGAGCTGAATATAACAAAAACATTAAATATTCAGCCTGTTGCCGGTTTCATTAAAGGCGAAACGGCTGCCGGAGCCGGTTTGTCGACGAAAACTGCAGCTTATGTCCGCGATATTCAGAAAATTAATACTGACCAGTTAGTTAAAGTGTTTGATCCAAATCAGAGTAGCGATAAGCTCAATGTGTTTGGGAAGGAATTTGCACAGATTTTGGGTGACGGGGGAAGTAATAAGTACGGAACGACCAAGGTCTTTGCGACGGAAAAACTGTCTGAGCGGGATATACTTAACTATGCACAATCACTAGCTGGACCAGTACCGCTACAAGAGCAGAAAACTCCATTAGGAATAGTTTATTATGCGAAGAAAGATGGAATGACAATCAATCTTAGAAATTTTTCGAGGAGCAAGGATGATACTAAAGCACGTTGGACCGTTGAAGTTATAAAAAATGAGCAACTCAATAATTTGCAGGGGAAAGTTAAAAAACCAATTGAAATTAAGTTTAGGTAAATTATATGAAAATTAAAAGCGAGGAGTATCTCGAATATAAAAATGCTTTAGAAGGGCATTCAATGAATGCTATATGGCATGTGACACCTCCAGAGTGTTATGGGGTTGAAATTAATTTTAATCAGCGAAAAGAATTCTTCTTTCAATTATTACAGATGCTTCTTGATGATGGGAAAATTAGGTTGGCATCACATGGGGAATATTTGCAAGGTAGTACTGCTGAGCAAATATCGTTCTTTAAAATGAAATTCCCCAAAAACCAGGAGGAAATGGAAGATGGTGCTTTTGATGGCTTCTGGTTTCTGACGGAAAAATGCCCTGCCGGCATAGTCTGGATCCATGACAATGGCTATGAAGACTGGACCTGATACACAGCCAGTCATAACGGCTCTTCGGAGCCGTTATCCTTGATGGTTAGGAGTCTGAATCGCCTCTTTTGAGAACGACTGACCATGAATTTCATCGCGCCCCATTCCTTCGATGACGTGGTTGTGCATGAGCCTGTGTGTGAAAATGCCGTTTCTGATGTGTTTTTGACCGCAAATCCATTTTTCAGGCGCACTGACCCAGTTCACGTATAGGAAAATGAAACCATTTCTGCTCCGGATTCAACTGGCTGAAATTTAACCACTATCTGGTTTGTATGTCACCGGGTTAGCCTGCGCTCTGTACTGCGGTCATTATTTGTACTTTTTCAGGTTGTTTTGCATGCTTTTTGCAACCGGCTGGCGGATCTTCCCTGCATCAGGCCGGGATGTATCTCATCAGGCTGATCTCCCGAGCGTGGATTTTCAACCCCAGTACATTCAGACCCTTCACCGCGCGGCGGTACACCATTCGCCCGCCACACAGCACGCATTCAAACGGATCTCGCCGCAGGAGCTGCTTACTCATCTGCGCATAGCACACCTTCGGCACCGGCTCCGGCTTTTCCATCCCCAGCGCGCTGTAGACGGGGTCCGTTTGGAAAAGGGAAAATAACCTACGCAAAGGCTAGTTTTTAACCGCTCGATCGTTGAATATTCCTCTGATTTCGGTGCTACAGCGTTCCTGTGTACGAAATCTAACGATTACGTACACCTAACAGCTTGTATGTGCGAAAGTAAGTAAAACCATTAACGGACAGCCTGATCATTACGTACATCCCTTACGGCCAGGGGCTGGCGCTCACTGGAACAAAATCACCCGTTAAGCTCGAAGCGCTTAACGTAGGATAATTTCCGAATTCCAAGCGGACCCGAATATTGGCAACCAGATTAATGCCGAAGGGGCCGGGCTGATTGGCGATAACGGTGAAGTGTTAGGCGTGGCCGGAAAATCGGTCAGCCATGCGGTCCTTGCAGGCATTAGCGCGGAGATCGGGCGGGGTGATGGTAAAGGCGCGGCCGCCGGTGCACTGGCAGCGGAGCTGGCCGGTGTCATCATGCAAAGCTCGTTGTTCGAACCCGCAAATCTGAATGAGCAAGAGCGCCAGCTGCGGCGTCTGCAAGAAGCACTAAACGGTAATGAGGCGAAAGAGCAGACGGCACGCGTGATTGGCGCATTGACCGGGGCACTGATTACGCACACACCCGAAGGTGTATACAGCGGTGCGGACAGTGCCCAGAACGTCTACCGCTACAACATGACGGAACATATGCTGCAGCAGTATGCCCTGGATAATCAGCGGGATATTCTGGCCGCGAGTAAAGGAGATACAGCGGCGGCGAAGCGTGTTCAGGCCCGGCGGGAGGCTGCCGCTATGGTTGCTGTTACCGCTGGCGGTGGCCTTGCTGTCACCGCCGGAGGATTAACAATCCTGGGGGCAGCACCCGAAATAGTTTTAGCAGCTCGTCTGATTATTGCAGGATGTAAAACCAACCCAGCACTATGCGTAAATCAGGCGGGTATCTATGCTGTCGACATTATCGCGCCCGAAGCAGTAATAGGAACAGGACCAATTGTTGCCGGTACAACACTGGTTGTGGGTAAAACCATTGATAGTACGAAAAAACTAGCTCAACAAGCTACAAATACAGCTGATGATGCTATAAAAAACATGGCATTCAATGTTCAGCCCGTTACTGACATTGTTAATAAAGAAATTGCTGGTTTTAGCTTATCGGCTAAAACTATATCTTCATTAAATGATGCTACAAAAAATGTTAAAGAAGCAACATTCTCTCGTGTGGGAAGATGGATGTCGCCTGCTGAGTTTAATAAAATGCAACTTACAGGAAAAGTTGTTCAAGGTGGGGGAGGTCAAACTTTTGTGTTTACCAATGGGGTTTTAGATTATAAGGGGGCTGCATCTCCTGGCTCGATTTATGTTGAGTTTGACGTTCCTACGAACAGCTTATTAAAAGGTGGAAAAGATGGTTGGTTCAAACTAATTGGGCCAGATGCAAATGCCTCACAGCAATTATTACTAAACAAGCAAGGCGGTACTCAGTCCCCCGATGTTAAGAATATTGTGATTTTGGATAAAAAATAGGAAATTATTTTATGATGAGAGTGGAATATTTTAAAGAAAATATAGAGCCACATTTGGAAGGATATGAGTTTACATATTCTACCTTCCCCGAAGGAGATTTTGGAAAACTGGATAGGGTTGAATTTAAAGGAAAAAACAAAGTTGGAGCGATTGATTTTTGGTCGCGGGGATGGTTGGGGGTGGATATCTATGACCTGGAGTTGGATGACCAAGTTTTTAACTTGTTATTAGATCCCGATGAAGAAAAACATGATGCCATAGCAAAGTTAATTAACATCTTGAATAATAAGTGAGTTTAAAACTGGTCAGGGAACTCAAAGTATTGCAAAGTTTTTCTGACCATGTTTTTTCATTAGAACTAGATTTTCCCTTACGGGGAGAAGAAGAAGCAACTAACGCGTGAGATGCGGCGAATGTGTCCTGTGGTCAGTTTCCGGTGACGCCGGTGCACACTGGTACCGATGTTAAGCAGGCGGACAGCATCGTCACCACAACATTGCCGGTGGCTGATATTCCTGCGTTGCAGGACTTCATCTACTGGCAGCCGGATGCGACCGGTACCGGCGTTGAGCCGATTTATGTCATGCTGAGCGACCCGCTGGATTCGGGGAAATATACCCGAAGGCAGCTCCAGAGGAAGTACAAATATGCTATTGACTTTGGCATCAGCGATACGAAGATCAATGGTGAAACACTTACTAAGTTCCGGGATGCAATTGAAGCACATCTTTCAGATATGGATACCTTTGAAAAAGGAACCTATCGGCGTGATAAGGGATCGAAGGTTTATTTCAATCCTAAAACAATGAATGCTGTTATTATCCGGGCTAATGGTGACTTTCTATCTGGATGGAAAATTAATCCTGCGGCAGATAATGGTAGAATTTATTTAGAAACGGGTGAATTATGAACAAAATGGCAATTATTGAATTGGCAAGAAATTTCCTGTCTTCAAAAGTTACAGCGCTTCAATTTTCAGAAAATATATGTGTTGAAAGACGGAAACTCTATGATATTAAGGAGCAGGATCAGAACGTATTGAATTGTGGAGAAGAATTATTCATGATTGCGGAACTTTTTGAGCCTGATCCAGAAAGAAAAAGTTATGAACTGGATGAAGTCGGTTTAAGGAAAGAAGTCAAAGCCACTCTGGAGAAGTTTCATCTTCTCTGACCTTCAACCGTTGTGCGATTAGTCGATAGCCAACCTCTCGGGTTGGCTAATCTTCATCAAAATGAAAAACTCCGCTGCATGAGCCGTCATGGTGATCTTCTTGCTGATTATACATGACGGACATCTTAACTTAGCCCATGACGGACATTACAACTTTGCTGTTACAATCTTTGTTCGTATAACAAAGATTATGTTAAATAATGATTTAAATTAAATAACAATCAATGCGTTACGTAAGTTTCAGCTACTTTCCCACTCCAGTAACCAGTCATGGAAGCTTAAGGAACAGAGTCCGCTTATGAGTTTGCGATGCCTTAAATCCATGGTGAGCATAGAAACCTTTGGCTTCTTCAGTAAGCGCGTGAACCATTATCGCACGAACGCCAATATTCTCAGCTACGCGATAACAGCGTAGAACTGCATCGTGAAGTAAATCGGCTCCAACCCCTTTCCCGTGCAATGAGACATCTACCGCCAGGCGAGCGAGTATAATCACCGGTATAGGATCTGGCATGTTACGCCGAAGACTGCCTGTCGCTTCCGTATGGTTAACGCTACCTGTGGCCAGAGAGTAAAAACCAGCTACTTGCTTCGTACCCGTCTTGCAAACAACGAACGTTCGGGCAGCGCCAAGAGCTTGATTTTTTAAACCTCTCTGTTTTAGCCATTCATCGAGTACCGTTTCTCCACTGACGAACTCCGCCAGTTGATGGGCGCTGGATAACGGCTCGGGCGCAGTTATACATCCCACTGAGGTTTCCTTGCCAGTAGTTTATTAATGGCGGGCTCATCCTCGACTGGTGCATCGAGCATATCGATGAACTCTGCATACTGTTCGTCGTTAAAATTGAAAACACGGCGATCAAGGATCACGTTCTCCGCAGCCTTGCAGGCCATTTCCAGAATGAAGTCGGTTCGCGATTTATGAAGGATTTCTGCAGCGGCATCTATGAGTGCCCTCTGGGACTCTTTAGCTCTTAGGTTGAGTTGAACATCTGATTTCATACACAGCTCTCTTGTATAGCAATTGATATACAAGAATAACACAACACAAGCGTATAGCAAATGCTATACAGGTCAAAGTGCCGATAATGCGTTTATGTTAAATATGAATGAGTTGCATTGTTGATTTGTTATTCATGAAAGATGCTGAAAGTTACTTTTCTCAGAAACAGTCAAAAAAAATGATAAATCGCTCTTTTACCCTTCTTAGCTTCTTCGGCTAAAAAAAATCTGTGATAGCCTGATAATTACAAACTGAAGACAGGAGTGACACTAATGAGCTTATATGAAAAAAAATGGTTCCATGGTACGAATGAAAAATTTGAAGCGTGGTCTTTTCCTCCTCCCAGAAAAAAAGGCAATGAAAGACTGCAGGTACCGCATACAGCAGTATTTCTGACATCTGAAAAAGACTATGCACAGGGCGCAGGAAAGCACTTGTGCACTGTTAATTTTATTAAGACCCCAAAACTGATTGATACTGTCAATAACTATGAGTTCAGCGAACAGTTACGCGTACAGGTGATGAAAAATCCGTGGATGGTCCGTTCACTGAATATCAACAAAACTTTCTGGCATGAAGGATGGAAAACAGGGGATGTTCTGAGATTTACCTATCAGGACGAATTTCTGGCCAGTGAACTCGACAGAAGCATGAGAGACCAGGCAAAAAAAATGAAGATCCCTCTGGATATCTACCAGGTTATTTTTCAGCATAACCTGACGCGGGGGCTGATTGAAGAAATGGTCAGAGGCTCCCGGATTCTCGGTTTTGATGGTTTTGTGGGCTACGAAATTGACCGGCATTCTGCTGAGGATCAACGAAAAAGCAGGGAAATTATTGCATTATTAAATCCGGGGTTCATTACCCGGCCAGAATGGCTGGCGTGAATTTGAAGATCAGAGCTAAGCCGTTCTGATTTTGCCGAAAGGAAGTTCCAGTTCGTTCAGCAGGCTGTTCAGCTCGCGCCGGTCAGCTTCTTCCTGACTCATCAGTGGCCAGCGGATGCAGTGCCGCTGCAGCTCCTGCGCTTGGTCGCCGGTGAACCCTGCGCGGGCCTGCGTGTATTCCTCATCGCCGGCCGTCGTGAGCGGGAACGCTTCCGGACTGTCGCGCAGAACGTGCAGCAGGCGCGCCGGCGCCGGCAGGTCGCGGAACGCCTCGCCAGGCAATATGACTGCCTGCCTGATCTCCTCATTCAGGCCGGTGATCCCCTCCGCCTGCAGCGCGACGACCATCTGGCGGTACCAGGTGCGGGTCCGCCGGCGTGATAACGTTTCGCGTGCCCTCTTCCGGCATGGCGCTCTCATTGATTTGCACCCGGACCGTAATCCCGGCATCGTGGCAGGCCTGAAGCCAGATGCCGGATCGCCGGGCTGGCGCGTCACCAGCCCGGCCGCGCGCCACAGTTGCAGGTTGGACGCGCGCAGGTGGCACGTACACCGGGGCGTCCACGCCCTGCTCCAGCACCCGCAGCTGCAACGATAACGGCCGGCGGACGTTAACGGCTGTCACGATTTTGGTCCCCTCTCTTAAAGATGAGGGCATGCAGGCGTACCCACCAATCCAAAGAAACTGTCCGGTCGCTTATAGTTAAGTCCGGTCTCTGGGGCTCCGGAAACAATGAGCAGCTAAAAGTGACCTTGTCAGATAAAATAACTGAACCGGATTAATGTCATTCTGTCTGTTGTCGAAAAGCGCATGCGTTGCCGTGAGGCCGCACATCAGCTTGCTCTGACCGAACATCATATTCAGCGCCTGATGAAACGCTTTCACGATTCTGGAGCTGCAGGCTTGATAAACCTTTGACATGGACTGCCCTGCAGTCACAGACTTCTGGAATCACTGAAGCTTCATGTTCTTTCGCTACTTCACGATCATTACAGTGACTTTTTACCAACGCTCGCTGCAGAAAAATTGCCTGAACGCCACAGCATCATGGAATTTCGTTAGCTGTCGAAAACGTAGACTTTCCACTATGAAATTTAGTATGGCGGAACACCCGTTTTAATATTTATGGATAATGAATCTGGTCAGCTCCTGCAGGCCAGACATCTTAAACACTGTCCCCCCTCCCCTCAGTGAGTCCTTGATTCAGGATAAGGTAAAAATAACTAATCAGATGCATGCTTTTATGCTGAAATTTGCATCAGCGTTCCTCGTGGCTCAGCCGTCATTAGTCGACTGAGTACCATTTTTGAGAACAGCAACCTGCCACTCTATCTCAGTCAGTTATTACTGAAGACAGGCTGAGGCTAATTAATACTATTTTGGAGCCAGAGAAACATGTTTGATATCGGAAAGACTGTTACCGCAGGCAATGCAGCCCTGTTCGTATCGGAGGCCGGTAAGGCCAATGGAGAGCCGATCGTTTTGCTGCATGGCGGGCTGGGAAGCCGAAACGATTTCCTGCCACTGGCGAAGTACCTTGCCGATGACTACCGGCTCATCGCTATAGACAGCCGTGGGCACGGACGATCACCTTTAGGAAACGTTTCCCACCTCACCTATCATCAGCTTGAACAGGACTTCGCTGCCATTCTGGTTGAGCTTGGGCTGTCAGATGCCGGAATCATCGGTCATAGTGATGGAGGTATTGTTGCTTTGCGCCTTGCTGCCACAGGAGCCATCCGGTCTCGCTTCATTGTTGTGGTGGGGGCGCACTGGCAGATGCCAGCCAATGACCCGACCCGCGAAATCTACCAGACAATCACAATGGAGGCATGGAGAGAAATGTGCCCTGAGCAGGTAGACCGCTATGAGACGGAGAATCCTTCTGCAGACTTCGTCCGATTATTCAACACAATTAAGACCATGTGGCTCGGGAACGATGACAAAGCCTATCCGGGGGCATCTGTTCAATCTATAGCCTGCCCACTTCTTGTTGTGCATGGCGATGAGGATTTCCTGGTTTCCAGCAGCCAGGCTTTTGAACTTGTCCAACAAGTCAAGGGGGCCCGCCTGCTGAATCTACCTTTCGCCTCACATACCGTACTGGAAGATAGCCCAGAAGACGTACTACCTGCGCTCAAAGCATTCCTCTCCAGCCAGTAACTAACAAAACCTCTGCATACAGCTCCCCCACTTGGCTGCTGGAGCCGGGCTTGAATGATTCACGGGTACAGTGAACGCTTAATGACTGCACCCGTTCTGGCCTTCCCGGCTCTCGGATATTCCTGATTATGACTTGATCATATTCAGAGCCAGTTACGATGTCTATGATGTGCTCTGTCTATAAAAGGCTGGTATTATTTGCAACCACTGAGGAGATTAAAGGAAAAAAAACGTGAAGGATAATAAGGCCGAATACCTTGAAGCAAAGGGATTCTACCGGCGTGCTGCAGCGCGATGGATGCAAATTATGCTATCTTGTACTAATGATGCCGGACGAGAAAAGGCCAAAGAGCGGCGTGAACATTGTCTGGAACTTGCAAAACGTCCACCAACGAAGTTGGACATGTTTGGTGACGTTCACCGGGCGGCGAAAGAAACACAGGAACGTATGGGCATAGCACAGTCGAAAGGTGAAGCTTTCAGGAATCAGAATCCATTTTATTTTCCAAAATGATGGAGAAGGAGTTAACTGCAATCATCGGGCATTAGCTATAACGGCGACAACACAGGAAGGGAAAAGAGGGAATTATGAGTTTTATTCTTAAAGCATAACTCGCAGGCATTTTTGTGTATGTCAGTTCCAGCTGTCAACAATGGGTAAAAAGTGATCCGCTTACCGTCACCACCAACGGTTTAATATTGATCCACCTTGTTTACTCAGGATTAGCTTCCTCTATAACCCTGGTCTTTCGTTTTGCTATCAGACAATAGCTCTCTCCTTTTATCAGGACAACGTGAGTGTGATGTAAAATGCAGTCCAGTATCGCTGATATCAGGGCTGCATCCCCCGGCGAACGTCGGGTCCCATTGCCCTAACGGCAGGTTGAAGGTCGGAATCACCGCGCTCTTCTTGCTTCATCGCCGATGCGTTTTCCCCACACCCGAGGATCCCAGCAACTCGATGTTTTCGTTACGCTCGATGAAACTCAGGGAGTGTAGCGACGGGATTTGCTTCTGAGGAGCGCCGGCGGCGAAAGTGAAGTCATATTCCTTGAACGTCCTCACCGCCGGGAAACCGCCGAAGAAGCTGAACGCATTGCGGTGACAGGATTCCAGCGTGCCGTAGCACATGTTGTTGCTGAACTCAATGTAAAGCACTCTGCTGTATCCCAGAACAGCAACGAACATATGCAAGGGTGACTTACCGTTTCGTATGGTTCCCCAGTCGGCCTGTATCTGCCGCCCGGGCTTGGTTTCGAAGCGAACGACCGGTTCAGCCTGTGCAGAGAGGGTCTGAGAACGGATGAACTCTCTCAGGATAGTCAGCCCTCCACAATAGCCCAGCCCCATGATTCTCCTGACAATAATGGTCGCCGGGATTTTATAGGGATGCGTATCGCTGATCCGCTTAGAGATGTAATCTCTGTATTCATCAAGCAGTGATTATGATTCCGGGCGAAGTGAAGACTGCGGCTTTTCAGATTTGGCTTTCAGGTGGCGGCGGAAGTATTGCGAGAAATACCCATCTCCCTTGCAATGGCCCTGATATTCATTCCCCGCTTGTGCAGGACTTTAATTCCATACGAATCTCAAAAAGGGGTCATAAGCTCCTCTGTATTCTGAACAGCAGCGGCTTTCCTGGAGAGAGTTAAAGCAAAAAGCTTTACAGTTTCCCGGAGCAGTCCACTCGGTTTACACTTACCCAGTTTCCGGGCGACCGGCTTTTATTCCTGTGCAGAAAGTTCAGCAGCATTATTTACTACGATGAAAATGGATAAGAAAGGGCCAGCCCATAAGGGCTGGCTAACCGCTAAGTTGTAGGGAAGCGCTTAAAAATCAGAGAGGATGAAATTTTAGTTGGTAAATCGAAGCCTGCCATGGCTGAAGCTCCAATTGCGTCGCGCCGTCTGTCACCGAATACCCGGCACCGCTGTCCAGAGCCAGCGAGTTGATCGCCATCCCTTTCGGTAACGTGTATTTCAGCGGCCGTTCGCTGAAGTTGATCACCACCAGGTAGCGCTGCTCCCCCTGGGTGCGCGTATAAGCGAACACTTGCTCATTAGCTGGATCAATATCCTCAAATTTGCCATAAATAAGCGTCGGAGTTTGGTTGCGCAGGGCGATCAGGCGACGGTAAAAGTTATAGATGGAGTCCGGATCGTGTTGCTGGGCCGCGGCGTTGATCTGCACATAGTTGGGATTGACCGCAAGCCACGGTTTACCTGTGGTAAAGCCGCCGTTGGCTTCGCTGTTCCATTGCATTGGTGTGCGTGCGTTGTCACGGCTGGTTTGCCTGATGTTTTGCAGATACTCCTGTGCTGGCACTTTGCCGCTAACCACCAGATCGTGCCACTGGCCCCGAATTTCTACGTCTTCAAAATCTTCCACACGCTTGAACGGGTAATTGGTCATGCCAAGCTCATCCCCCTGATAGATAAACGGTGTGGCGCGCTGCGTCAGCATCATGGTTGCCAACGCCTTGGCGGAAGCCTCCCGCCAACGCGGACTATCATCTCCAAAGTGAGACACCGCCCGCGGGTTATCGTGGTTACTCAAGAAGCTGGTGTTCCAGCCGTTTTCTCCCGAGCCTCCGTCGATTTTGGCATAGATGGCTTTAAGCTGCGGCAGTGTCCAGTCGGTCTTGCGCCAGCCATCGCGATCCATACGTACAAGATCGAAATTAAACAGCATGTTCAGCTCATGACGCTGTGGATCGGTAAATTTCTTTGCCTGCTCAGGTGTCACGCCAAACGCTTCTCCCACGGTCATAGTGTCATAATGGGACAGCACTTCACGGTTCATTTCCAGCAGATATTGATGGATATACGGCCCGTTGGCGAACACGTATTCCGGGTGCGCCAGCGCAGCGGTGGGCAGAGCCTGCAGGCCCGGCTGCTTGGAAATAAACGGGATAACATCCATGCGGAAGCCAGAAACGCCCTTATCCAGCCAGAAGCGCATTATGTCATACACCTCCTGCCGTACCTTTGGGTTTTCCCAGTTTAGATCCGGCTGTTTACTGGCAAAATAGTGCAAGTAGTACTGGCTCGTTTGCGGGTCAAACTTCCAGGCCGAACCGCCGAAAAATGACGGATAATTATTCGGCGCTTTGCCATCGCTACCATCGCGCCAAATGTAAAAATCACGGTATGGGCTGTCTTTGGATTTGCGACTTTCCACAAACCACTTATGCTCATCGCTGGTATGGTTGACCACCAGATCGATAATCAGCCGCATATTACGTTTTTTCACTTCCGCCATCAGACGATCAAAATCCGCCATAGTGCCGAACTCTTTCATCACCTTGCGGTAGTCACGAATGTCATAGCCGTTGTCGGCATTGGGCGAATCAAAATGCGGACTTAGCCAAATCACGTTAATGCCCAGTGTTTTCAGGTAATCGAGCTTTTCGGTAATACCATTTAGATCGCCGATGCCGTCGCCGTTGGTATCGTTGAATGAACGGGGGTAAACCTGATAGACAACAGCCTCTTTCCACCATGCGCCCTCATTACGCACCGACTGAACTGCCGTTATTTTTGCCATAGTATTCTCCGTGTTGGCCGCCAGTGTCTGCTGGACCATTATTGTCGCCATTAGCGCGGCAGATAAACAGCCCAGGCGCAACGCCAAAGTTTTCTTCATGAAATTGCTCATTTTCTATCTCTGTAATGGACTAAAAAAATAGCGTCTGCCGCCGTTAGCGACTGGCTGAACTGAAGCACTCTTTAGCGGCATTGTTACCGCAATGCGCAGTTACCAACGAGGTAAGGCCTTGACGGCAAGGTAAGCCCTGGGCCGATTCCTCACACAGGAAGCGCGCAAAATTTGCGAGCCACATCAAAAAAAAAACGATAATAAGATGTCTATTTATTATCTAACTTGTATATATTTACTGAGAGATTTGTTAGGCTGTTAAAAAAAGAAATGCCTTTTCATTTACTTACCATAATTACTCTGGCTAGCATGTAAGTGGCTCGAATGAACAAGAGGTTTTAAAGTGATTTACATGTTGATAGCGCAAAGGCTGCGTGAGCGCATTAATTCAGAAGAGTTTCAGCGAGGCGATGCGCTGCCCGGTGAACTATTGCTGGCGCAGGAGATCGGGGTTTCACGCAGCACACTACGCAAAGCTATTAATATTCTGGCCGGCGAAGGCATGCTCGAACGCAGGCACGGTAGCGGCACCTATATTCTGCAAAAGGATTTACAGCACGATGCTTACGGGTTAAACAGCTTTGCCGAGCATATGCACCAAATCGAACGAGAGGTAAGGAACGAAGTGGTGCAGTTTTGCATCAGGCCGGCGCCACCGGCCATCGCGCGCCAGTTGCGTATTAAGGTCAATGACCAGGTGTACTATTTCCAGCGTATACGCCACGTAGACGGCAAACCTTATATAGTGGAAGACAGCTATATGCCGGTGTGGTTGTTCCCCACACTTTCCTTGCACTATATGCGCGGCTCTAAATTTGACTACATCGAGAGCCAGTGCGGCATCACCATCGATAGCTGTATTGAAACCTTTACCCCGGTGCTTGCAACCACGCCATATGCGCACCAGTTGAAGATTAAAGAGGGAGCATTGCTGCTGCAACTCACTTCACTTACACTGTCCACCGGTGGGAAATACCTGGACTTTTCGGTTATGTATATGAACCCCAGCGAATATCAGGTGAAATACCGTATTAAGCGCAATAAAATACTGTAACGCGACGACGGGTGTGGCGCCTTCACCGACAGTAAAAGCATGTGCAACTAAAATCGGTGTGCTTACAATAACCGTGGCCAGTTTAACAGCGCTGAAGAAATTCAAAATTACGCAGGTATTGCACCAGTGACAGAACGAAGTGGCCAGAAATCCTGGGTTCACCGGCGATGGCAATGTGCGAACTTCGTCAGGCAGAAATTCGTGGAATGAACTGCGAAGACGATTGAGTCATCATACTGGACCAAACTTTATTACCAGGGCCAGCAAGATAAAGGGAAATAGCGTCAATCAGCCATCCGGGCTCTGGCGTTTAAATGGATGAGGATCATTGACGCTGCTGGAAGACCAGAACCCGCTTCGACGAAGCGAAATATCAGCAGGCACCCGAAGCGCGACATTCGCCCTTACTTAGGCCATAAAAGCTTGTCGATTGTCTCAGGGCGAGAAACCGACCTTAATATTTCACATCTACAGGCTAGTTCATAATCGTTTGAATTACTTTAACAGAAGCCGTATTCCCAGAAAGGCCATGACTCCCCCGCTTAATCTATCTATAAACTTACGGTATTTAATGTAAGCCTGACGTGGCCCGTCCGTTGATAATACGCATGCTACGACTGCATACCAGAGTAAATCAATAGCGAAAGCCATTGATGGCAGAATAATATACATGGCAGGCTGAATATTTTTGCTAAGCACTGCAGAAAAAATACTGGCAAATACCAGTGCTGTATGAGGATTACTGATTTGTGTGAATACGCCAGTTAGAAAAGCTTTTGAGGCGCTTACTTCCTCTGTAACGGCGGAATCGATAAACTGGTTTGAAGGACGCCGAAAAATTTTGGACGCAAGCCATAACAGATAAAAACCACCGGCAATCTTCAGGCCTGTGTAAAGTGATGGAACCAATGTCAACAGGGTGTGAAGGCCAGCTAACGCGATGGCCGCAAAAATAAGCGCACCAAACCCCATCCCTGCCGCCACAGATAATGCCGCCCGTCTTGAACTGGACATAGCCGTGCGGGCAACGAGAAGAAAGCTGACTCCCGGGCTCATAGCGCCAAAAAGGATCGCAACACTAATAGCAGAAAGCGCAATCAAATCATTTGTCATTCATATTCTCCACAATACTAAACGTCAGCCAGTTTAGAACCACACACCTCATGAATCGCACCCAATTATCACCTCAGGACAGTGCCAGCTGGCACTCAGGGGACCAACACAACGGCATCCAACGATGCACAACTGGACAGTAAAATGTGTCTGTCCAGTTATACCTGCCTGTGGCATCTATCTTAGTAATACCTGAATCAGCTGAACGAAGATATACACTGTTACTGCCACTTGTATTGCCCGGCCCTCATCGGAGATAGCGACATTCATGGCGTTCCCTGGCATCAGTTGCTTCAATAGCGAGGTCAGAAGTATTTCTTTTCCTGGTCCGGAATTCATCGATTACCCACAGGATGAGAATAAAGATGATGAGGGTTTTCTGAAGAGTGGGATTCACAAAGAGCGACTCCGGCCTGCTCGCTGATAAAGGCAGAATAGATGAACCTCCTTCACGTTTCCACCACTAAATGTAGGGGTAAGGTTAATTCTCGTCCTGAAGTATTTTTCGGTGGTTCTGTCCATGGCAGGTTGCTCCCCCTGCTGATGCATAATGCATACTCTGTCTGGCGAAAAACTGAAGTTAGTGAGGCTGACACAGATCAGGATATTTTTAACATAGGGAGCTGGTTACTCCCGCTTACTTGAGAAAGGTTCCTGTCAAACGCGGCGCCCCCGTCGGAAGGAAGCTTTAATTTTAACAATGAAATGACTGAACTCCGGAGTGATGGATCGCTTATGGGTCTGATGTTCAGGGACAGATGCATGAGTATTAACAATTTCTGAATAGCAATGGCTCTGGAAACCAACATACTAGCCTTAAGTAAATTAACGCCGGTTAACACTCTCATAGACGCAATGGTATATAAGTAACTGTTAAGATTAGTCTTATAATTACCGGAAATAAGGACTATTCGTAGAGATATTGAATGTTCTGACGTAAATTTATTCACAAAAATTATGTTACAAATCCTGCGAATTTATTCACAACCAAGGATGTTTAGCGTATGGGGATCTTAAAACCTGGCTTATTACTGACCGCTTTTGTGTTGACTGCATGTGGCGGTGGGGGCGGTGGGGGTGACAGCACGCCTCCGGCAACCACTGCGCCTGTGCAAACGGATAACGGCAATACGGGTACCACCCCGGCCCCCCCTGCCACGGCACCGGTCAGCCTGACAACCGGCGGTACCATTTCTGGCTGGACCTACACTACCCCGGAAGGCCGTGAATATGTTATGCGTGGCACCGGGATCTCTGCGGGCCTGGTGCAAACTCAGATGCTCACCCGTGACGACCGTTCCCAGGTTTCCGCGACGTCATGGTGTTGTGGCCGTATGAGTTACACCACTTTTGGTACATGGACAAACTTTGAAAAAGGTCAGCATGACGTCTTCTACACAGGAGATCCCACGCTCGTAGCAAACGTGCCAACCCAGGGAACAGCAACCTATGTGGGTCACGGTATGCGTGAAAGTACCCTGGGTGATGCCAGGTTTAACATTGATTTCGCAGCGAAAACCATCAACGGCACCATTACCGGAAATGATACCTTCGGTAGCGAAGTTGCGATGCAGGGCACCATTGCCAACGGTGGTTTCACCGGTAATGCGCAATCCGGCGGGCAGGCGGGGACGTTCACCGGACATTTCAATGGTCCAACAGCTGAAGAGTTAGGCGGTCTGGCGCAGTTTGCAGACACGACTAAAAACGCATCCTTTGGCGCGACACGTCAATAAATCGTTGACCGGTCAGCCTGGCTGGCCGGACCTTCAGATGGTAAGCCTTTCTATGAATATTTTGCATACTGGCGCACTGGGTCTGCTGTGCCCGCTCAGCGTTGTTTTTGCTGCGCCGCCGGAAACCGATTCGATTCCTGCAGCTCCCCACTTTGAACGACTGAGCACGCCGGACAAACGTACCGATCCTGGCGAAAAGACACTGCATGTCACCAATGCTCAACTGGCAGAACAGCCAGAACTGGCGATGGCTCTGCTCGATCAGGCCATTCGTGAAGAAAAGTGGCCGATGGTACGTGCCATTTTACCTGTCTATGCGGAGTCACCAAACCCGGACTCTACCCTGATTCATTTTGCAAAAGCAGGTCTGGCGCGTAGTCAGGGGCATTATGAAGAGGCGATTGCACACTACCGCGCTATTCTGAGTACGCATCCTGACTTTGCTGCGGTGCGTCTGGATTTAGCGCGCGCCATGTTTGAAAATCATCAGTTTGACGCAGCGGATTATCAATTTCGTCGTGTATTACAAAGCAATCCCCCTGAGAATATTCAGCAGGTCATTGAACAATATCTCGAGCGCATTCAGAAAGGCAGAGCATTAACAGGTTCATTCAGCGTGAGTTATCTGAATGACAGCAATGTCAATAATGCTTCATCAGGTAAAACTATTCGGGTTGGCGATCGTCTGTTTATCCGTAATAAAGACAGTTTCCCTCAGCGCGGAGAAGGTTTCTGGTTCAATGGCGCATTGCAAAAAGATGTTCAACTCTACGATCAGCATGGCTTGCGATTTCTTGGTACGGTAAACGCTAAGAGTTACTGGAATAATCATGATTTTGATGATATTACCACCCGTGCTTATGCTGGATATCAATGGCGTAATTTCCGTCAACAATTCTCCCTGTTGCCTTTTTATGAAAAAAGATGGTATGGCACCGAGGCGTATTCTTCTGGCCCTGGCGTACGCGCCGAATACAGTTATTTACTTACGCCCACCTGGCAGGTAAGTCAGGCGCTGGAATATCAGAAACTGGGGTATGATGATGAAGATTATCGATTCTTGCGCGGGCAAAATCGTTACTCTTCCACAACTCTGTCTCATGCCTTCAGTAACCGGGTGTCAGGATTTGCTGGCTTCGATTTGCTCGATCAAAACACCTTTACCCGCAGTGAATCTAACCATCGGGTAGGTTTGCGCAGCGGGGTACAGGTTGACATGCCCTGGCAACTCTCTTTTGCCGCCACCACGGCCATTGCCAGACGTAATTACCAGGCCGACAGTGATATCTTCTCGACGCGCCGGAAAGATAACGAACAGATCTATAACCTATCGCTCTGGCATCGCGACCTCTATTTCTTTGGAGTGATGCCGAAACTGAATTTCACCTATAAGCGGGTCGACAGCAATATCGATTACTATGATTATAGACAGCGAAATGTCACGCTTTCTCTGGATAATAATTTTTAATCTGAAATTTTACTGGGCGTGCAGAAAAAGCCTGATACGAAAGAGTGAAATTGTCATAAAATGCACGCTTCGGCGTGTTTTTATCTCATTAATTGGTAAAAAAATGAACGCTGACATACTGGAGCGTCGGCAGGGATTGCGTGAATAATTTCAGAGCAATAGATTGATATTTATAAATACGACAAAAGCATGAGATTTTAAATTTTAACATACTTTTTTGTTTCTTATTCATCTATTAAATTTTCGTCATCATTTAGTCATGAATAAATGAAAATCACACGTTAAAAAAGAGATAAAGGGATAGCTATGTTCAGAGTTTTCTGCTCTTCTTGCGCTATAAAACCCTGACGTTTAGGACGATACTTATTAGTGACGAGCATGTTGTTCCCGACATGGGCATACGCCCAAATGTCTGCCTGCGACAAAATCATTATTCTGGCACGGGATGGCGATCGTCAGCGTTTATTGCAATACCTTGCCGCTCGGGAAAAGCAGACACAGTTAACGGCGGGAGAGATTGCTGACTGGATTCAGGTCTCCTCATGGCTCTGAGCAGACATTAACACTTTAGATCTGACATTTGAGATTCATAACATCCTTGATATGAACCTCTACAATATCATCTGATATATGCTATGCCAGTCAAAGAGGAGAAGAAAAATGACTGAACGGAAGAACCCTACTGGAATCTGTAAAGAATTTCTTTTAATACTTTATAATCACAGTCTGATACTGTATGTAAAGTACTTTCCAATGTCTGTCAAATTAAACCCGAGAGATTTTTATCAATTGTCAATTTTATTTATTTTATACATGTAGGTAGTAGTATCTAAAGTATTATCTACCGACTTCGCATAAAAAGGTATTGATCCGGCCACCTGCCAGTCTAAAGAAAGATATAGATCACTGGCTACATCACCACTACGCGTATCAAGAACCAGTAAGGATATTCCTTTCTTACTAGCTATTTGTTCTGCCTGGTTCATTAAACGTGTGGCAATACCCTGACGGCGAGATTTTGGATGAACAAGTAGTTTGGAAATTTCGGCACGATGGCGTCCATTAGGCATTCCACTGTAGTTTATTATGACTGTAGCTGCTAACAATCCTTGTTCGAGTGCTATCAATAACTCACAATCGTGCGTAGAAAGGCTATTGATTTTATCTCTCCAGAAACTATCGATAGCCTGCCGATCTTCTGGGTCAGTAAAACCCACACTAGCTCCATCTCTTACACAAGCTTGCAATAAATCACCTAATTCTAAAAATAACTCACCAGCCTTTTCAGAGTTTATTTTTTCATATTTAATCATGATTTGCATACCACCAAAAGATAATGTGCGCCCTGGCGCTCATTAGTATTAAAAGATGACTTTCCTGACAAATGAAAACGTAAGCTATCTCCTTCTTGCATAACCCACTTTTCAGCATTCATTGTAATAGTCAACTCACCCATATATAAATATATATATTGCTCAAGGCCCTGGACTGGAGGGTTTAAATATTCAATTAGCGATCCAGGACGTAATTTCCCTTCAATTAACTCACATCTGTATTGATTAGAAGGTGGAGATAATATGCGTCGTTCAAATCCATTGAGTTCATCCTGCCACAGGGTCTGTTGCTTCGCCCTTAACAGATTATCTGCGGCCGGTTCAATCTCACTTATGAGCCGGGACATAGTCATTCCATATACACCACAAAGTTGATTGAGGACTTCAGCTGTTGGGCTAACTTCACCGCGTTCAATCCTTGATAATGACGCTCTACTGATACCTGACGCAAAGGATAAGTCTTCCAGCGACTTGTCATGTTGTATACGCAGTGCAGCCAGGCGTGCCGCCAATCTCCCTCTATGTTCTTGTTTATTCACACCACCTCTCATATGTGGGATTTAATTCCCATATATGAGATATTCCCACCCTGTAAGTGAGAAGTCAAGTTCCTTTTATAAAGCCAACTCGTGACATCTCCTGAGCTTTTTAGACAGGTCTTTCGTAAGACAGAATAACTTTCCGAGAGACTGGTACGGGTCAATGTGGGATATTTAACGCAGGTTAACATCATTGCTATAGCCGCTTGAGTCAGCTGTTGCTACACCCCGGTATCTCCACCATGGAGGCCAGCATGAACAACAATAACACGTTGTACGTCGTATTAGATGTTCACAAAGAATCTATCACTGTCGCTTACGCTATTACGGTGGCAGGCCCCCAGCGTGTCATCGCGCATTCGATGTACAGCATTCGACTGTATCCCAGAACGGTAACGAACACGTGAAAAGGTGATTTAACGTTACGCATGGTGCCCCAGTCGACCTGCATCTGTCGTCCCGGCTCGGTTTCGAAGCGAACAACGGGTTCTTGTTCCTTAGATGTGGCGAGCGAACGTATGAACTCCCTCAGAATAGTCATGCCACCACGATAACCCTGTTCCGTGATTTCGCGAACGATTACCGTTGCAGGAATTTTTAAGGGTGGGCATCAGCAATGCACAGGCGAATATAGTCCCGGTATTCATTCAGAAGTGAAGCGACTGTAGGACGTGGCGTATATTTCGGGACTCAGGCTGCGCCCGCAGATACCGTTTGACGGTGTTACGGGAGATACCCAGTTTCCTGACGATCGCCTGATTGCTCAGACTCTGTTTGTGAAGGATTTTAATTTCTATAAATGTCTCAAAAGTGACCATAACCACCCCCTAATCAGGAGAGCAAATTAACCCTTGGATCCGATTTCAGACGTCGGATATGGATTCCGCAACGTTAGTAAAAGCAACTAAACCCAACATATAGTTCGTGATTGTAATGACAAGAAAAAAGAAATTTACCTTGCTCACAGAAACATAATAAATGGAACTGCCAGATTTAAGAGTTGGATTTACTGCATCAAAAGCGCAGTTTATCCAGAGCATAACCGTGTGATGATGGTCGTGCATAATTCTAGAAAACACGTTTTTCTTACCCCGCATCTAATGCGGGGCTTTTTTATTTCACAGTAATGCGGCAGTTGTATTTACGGGATGCATTATATCAGTACCCCTGTCAAATCGTCGTATGTCATTGAAACTAAAATTATCAGATGTTAATTTTTGGGCATGGTGAATCTCCTTATGGGGAGGGGCGTGAACAGCATTGCTCTATTTGCTAAACCGTATGCGCGAGCCATGGTCGCAGACCAAAGGTTCACCGGGAGGCAATGCCAGTATTAGCGCAGTCGTTTTTCCACTTCAGGCGTATTACGCTGAACCCAACGGTAAATCGTGGAGTGATTGACATTCACGCCATGCTCAGCCAGCATTTACTGCAACTCACGGTAGCTGATGCTGTATTTACTGTACCAGCATACGGCCCACATAATTATCACACGCTGAAATGCCGGCCTTTGAATGGGCTCATGAACTGCTCCGTCAGCAAAAGGTGGCAATAAGTTTATCACCTCAAGGTTTCTGCAACAGAGTCGTTCTTATAGGAGAGGGCTTAAATGAATGGAAATAGCTTCCATTGCCCCTTAATTCCGGGGGTGTTCGGGTATCTGGTGAGTTGTTATAGTTAATAACAAAACATACTCTGAGCGTTTGCATCAGTTCAGCCCGGAATACATTTTGACAACAAAACTCCCGTTTATCCTGTTCATTTTTCCCGGACTCGCCCTGGCAAGTCAATATGGCGATGAAGTTCTTATTGAAGGTGGCCGATTTTATGCCGGCAGCGTGTTCGGGCAGCATGATTATGCCGCACATACTAATGTTGAGCTGGCTGATTTTACGATTATGCGGTCGGAAGTAAGTTATCGCCTGTACACTGATGTTCGCAGGTGGGCCGTCAGTCGCGGCTATTCATTTGGTGAAGGGTGTAATGGTGCGACCTTTGAGGAGTGTCTTCCTCCGGAAGAAGGCAACGGAATGCATCCTGTCACTCATGTTGAATGGTCTGATGCTGCCATTTTTGCCAATGCCTTCAGCGAAATGAACGGCCTCAGGCCGGTGTATCTGAATAAGGACGGCCAGCCTGCTCGTGACAGCGCCCGTTACGAATTCCGACCTGACCGTCAGGCAGACGGCTATCGCTTACCCACAATTGAAGAGTGGCACATTGCTGCCCGGGGAGGAAAAACAGGACTCAAAAATGGCTCTTACGGATACCGGTATTCCGGAAGCGAGGAGGCAAAAGACGTGGCCTGGTTCCCGGGCAATGAGTCCTCCAGTCTGAGGAGTATACCGACAGAACGCCTGCATCCTAACGCGGCCGGGCTATATGACATGAGCGGGAACGTTTCCGAATGGGTATATGCTTTTGACGTACTCTCCGGCATTAATATGTATTATTTCTGCGGGGGGAGCTTCCTGTTACCCACAACCAGTCTGGCAAGCTGTGATACACACAGCGCGGGTTACGCCTTGCCGGATACAGGGTTCCGACTGGTAAGGACACATTTCAGATGAGAAGATTTGTTATTCTGCTTGCGACGATTCTGGTCAGCCATCCGGCTGTATGCGGGAACGAAACCCGAATTAACCTGAAAGAGGGGGTTAACAGCATTGATTTAAATAATGACGGAATCACTGACAACGTCTTTATGGCGATTTATGACAATAATACGTCGCATCCCAGCCAGACGCTTACCGTATTTGTCAACCAGGGAAAGCACTGGTTCATTCTGCCGGTTCCCGATGATGATGGCTTCACATGGGCGGACTTCAGGCTATCGGCCTCCGCGCTGAAGATAAGCGGTTTCGAATTACACAGATATAAAAGCCATGTTTATCTCGTCAGGGCGTTAAAATACGCGGGGGAAACCGGCAGTGAAGATATTTCTGACGTTTCCAGGGTGAAGTTTTTACGTTACCGTCTGGCCGAAAACCACACTGACCCCGGGACGTCCGTATACGACTGGAATGCGGCCGGGAGTTTTGTAACTGAAAAAAAATACAATGATGTGGATGAGGCTTTTCAGTCACTGAGCATGGAGGCGTTTCGTTGAAATGGATGACTGCAATTTTGTTTTTTTTACTGGTACCACGCTGTATTGCCGGCAGTGAACTTCAGTATCGTCAGCTGATTGAGCGCTCTCTCAACAAGCAACCTTTGTGTCTGGGAGAAAAACGCTGGCCCGTATCTATACAGACCGGTAGTGACCAGTGGATAAATGCCAGAATGGAGGCACTTGTTGATGCCGGGCTGATAACCTCTCGTGAAAAGAGCGGGAGAAAAACATGGACGCTGACGCAGTATGGTCAGGCATCTTTCAGCAAAGGACATGATTTTTGCTATGGCGTGATGAAGGTACGAACTTTTCAGGGTATTCAGACAGACAGAGCGGGGGTAACCTACGTCACGTTTACCTATTTTATTCAGGGTATCCCTTCCTGGGCTAAAAATGCTTCGGTTCGTGTGGCCAATACCGATCTTGATAATCTTGTTACAGGAATCGATTCAGTACGTTATCAGGCCAGATTTACTCATGAGTCTCGGGGAGTAGTGCGCCTTCTCACAGAGCCTGAGCAAATGGATTTATATTATTAAGATTAGATACTCGTTATACTTCAAGTGTAAGCGGGCAGCCGGTGCTGTAATGATGACAAAAGTTTATTCGTTGGGTAATGCGTACGCCACTGCAGCAACCTGTTGAATTGGTTGACTGACCAGTCAGCGGTAATCGTCACATTTAGACCGTCTGTGCAGCGGACTCCGGTTCCGGAAAAATAGTGTCCATCATTTTTAATAGACACTATCGCGTGAAACACCGGACATGGCTCCTTGAAGTACTTCGCCTCCACTTTGAAGAAAAACTGCCGCGTATTGAGACTGGACGCAGATTCGGCATCCCCCAAACCACGAACTGCGATCTCTTTGTTCGCTTCAGGAAGGCCGGTCGGTCCTGGCCTTTGCCACTACGAATTAACGCTAAAAATCTGGATAAACGCCTTTACCGACAGGCATCCCGAAAATCGTCCGTTCTTCCCGTGGCCCCTGCTCCCTGTAAAATCACTGTCGCCCTCAAACGACCACGACGTCCCAACTTCCCCCGCGACTTCAAAATCGCCCTGGTGGCGCAGTCGATGCAGCCCGGCGTCAGCGTGGCACAGCTTGACCGTGAAAATAACATTAACGACAATCTCCTGTTCAACTGGCGGCGTCGTTATCAGCTGGAGCTGCTGTCTGCACGGACAGACGCCCCGGTCATGCTGCCCGTGATACTCGCCGCTGAATCCGGTCCCGAACCGACTCATCCTCCCTCCGTTCTGAGCGATGAAAGGATTATTTTACGGAGGAGGGGTTCCAGGGCAGCAGTTCATCTACCCGGTTTGAAGGCCAGTCGTTGATCTTACCTATGACTTCACGCAGCCAGCCTTCCGGCTCCACGCCGTTCAGTTTGCAGGTGCCAAGCAGGCTGTAGATGATCGCCGCAGCCTCACCGCCGTTATCCGAGCCGAAGAAGAGATAATTTTTTCTGCCAACGGCCACTGTACGCAGCGCGTTTTCGCCGATGTTGTTGTCGATTTCCACCTGACCATTGCGGCAGTATTCGTTCAGCGCATCCCACTGTTTCAGCATGTACCCGAACGCCTTCGCCATCTCCGCGTGAACCGACAGCGTTTTCATCTGCTCCCGGAGCCAGTCGTGTAACAACCGCATCAGCGGTACCGTCCGGCTCTTTCTGGCGGCCAGCCGCACGGCAGACGAGAGCCCACGGATTTCGGCTTCGATAACGTATAGCGCGGCTAACCGGAACGATGCCGCTCGCGATATGTGGGCTGAGGCGTTGAGTTCATTGTTTAAAGATGAATACCGGGAAAAATTGTTCCGGATTTCAGATGATGAGATTGATGCCCTTGAGGGGTTGTCTCCGGACAAATGGCCAACGGCAGGACAGACAGAAATTAACTGGGATTTGTCTGTTCAGGGGCGCAAACATACGATTGCCCTTCCAGATTTAAGGGTATTACTGCCTGCTGACTGTGTTCAAGTTGATATCGCGTCTATGGTCCTGGGAAAAGCCTCTTTTGCTGATTTTGACCCTCTTCTTCATCCCTACTTTCGACTGACGGATTCCAGTCTCTGGGGGGAACTTACCAACCCGAAACTAGGGAGGGCAATACTTCATATCGCAAAAGGATGGCCTATTTCACCGGTCTTGTTATGTGTGCACGAATATGGTGGATTTCATTTCGGAGATGGGACCCATCGTTATCAAGTACTGAAGCGGTCTGGATCACCTCATTTTTACTTTCTGGCTGAGCCGGAAGATGTACCTGCAATTAACACGTTACTTACGGTTCATTGGATGAGAAGTTGATGCACCCGAAATGTCGTGACGGCAAGATCGGAGAAGTCAATCACTCCTGAAGGCAGCAAGAAATGAACAGAACCCGGAACGAAGTCCAGTCACGCTGGCTGGCAAGTCGGGAGCCGTCTCAGCGTACCGGCGATGAAGCTCTGAAATTCTCCGATGAATGCTGGGCGGGTGGTCTTCGTCTAGCGACCAGTCCGTTAGTTCACTACGAGCTTGTGATGGCCAGCATTCGCTGGTCCTTGATCCGCTGAGGGAAACATGGGGCAATTTACCAGAGCAGTCAAACTTGTCCCTACATTCAGCTTTTTTAACTGCTCCGCGACGGCGGCCTTCCCCCTCTCCACGGCAATATTCCGGTAACACGGAGCAGAGATTTTTTTTGATTCTGCGTTACCGACAGAGCGAAATGGCAGACAGATAATTGCTGGCAGGACTAATCACGGAGCTATTCACATGAAATACACCCGAACGGCCACGCCAACAGATGTGCTGGAAACGCTAAAAAATTATTTTATAGGGTTGCAGACCCCCCGCTTGCGAGAACCCGCATGGCCAATGATAGAACGGCTGATCGCCCGTGAAGCCGAGATGAGATCCGTCTGGAAAGAAATTGCCCGGTACGGTCTGAGTTGGCAACAGTGCCACTCACTGCTTGAGCAGATTGTGTTTGCCGGCCAGTCCGGAACGAATGAAGCCGTTCAGCGGCTCAAAGAGGATTTCCGCGAGCTGGAAAACCTCAACATCGGCATCGTGCAGCTGGCGACACAACTCGCGGGAAAACTGGATGCGCGGGAGCACATCCTGAATCACAACTGTTTTACGCTGGATAAAACGGTTCACATCGTAGAGCAGATTGACAGGGCTGCAGCAGGAAATGGTCATTACCGCTCCTGCGTACGTGACCCGCTCCTGTCACTGGGGACTTATGAGCTGAAATACTGGCCATCCCTGCAGGATATTCTGCGGGCCCTCGCCAGGGAAACCGTGGAGATCGAGTTCATGGAGGAAAGTGACAGGGCACTGGTTTCCGGACGCGGAGAGCTTGTCCCGGACTATCTCCGGGAGCTTTTCAGCTGCATTGAAACTGCCAGAACCTGTTACTGGGGGCTGCCGGCAGGTTTCCGGCTGACCGACGCCGGTCTGGCTACTCTGGCGACGGTTTCGCTTGATTTGCCCGATCCCGCCAGCATTGTGGCGGTTAAAATGCACCGTACACGGTTAAGTAAAGCGGGTTTTCCCGGAGCATGGCCGGTTCGTAAAAAGAAACCCGCAGCCGGGAAGCAACGGTGAGATGATCCGCCATTCATACAGGAGCCGGGCGTTTAATTGTCCGAAAAACTGACTAGGAGCGAGGCCACCAGGGCCATAGGAACATTCGGTACGGCCCTGGCGAAGGTGTCTGCGGTCATATGGTTAAACGCATGCTGTATCGCACGAAGCCGCGGGATGGCATCCGGAGCCAGAGCCAGCAGTTCCCGAACTCAATTCTCATCTGGCAGAGCTGGGAATACAGTGCTCTGCGACAGGACTCCTCGAGCCCCCTTTGTGACGCGCTTAGATCGTGGGTCAGTCAGGGGCTGAGCCATAATCAGGCCTTTTGGGAAGCTGCAAAATAAATTTAATGATGCTGTCCAGTTCGGGCTGTAGTTTGGTAGCAGCCTTAGCTTCGTTTTTACCTGTGCCCCTGAAGATGTGTTTGTCTATCCTGAATGCGCGTACCGTAAGCTCATTATTAGGTAGTGGTTCACTTCCATTTCTGGTAATAACGACCTGGGTATATTCCTTATCATTCAATTGGTTACTGCTGATTCTCAGGATTTGAGTATGAAGGTAGTATGGTGCCCACGTATCGAACATGTGCGCGCCAACAATGACCTGCTCTTCTACAATTCCCGTCCGTTCTACAATTCCAGTTTGTATACCCTGCGCTTCGAGCTTTTCCTTTATGTACAACTCGTACAAGTTATTGACAGAAGGAAGATTACGGACGAGGATGACATCATATGTCTTTTTGGGCTGCTTATTAATATTCACTGGCTGTCGATCCCTTTCATCAAACAAAAACGCCACGAGCAGCCTGAAATCCTCATTCAGTCTGTAGCTAGAAGACTCTTTCTTATCCCAGGTTAGTTTGTTTTCCCTCTCCGTCAGCAGCCCCCAGTTCAGCAATGTATTCAGTGCTTGACGTGACATGCCATCCGTCCGCCCGGTCAGCTCTCTTTCGGTCACTTCCTCAGTGTCATACCCTTGCAGCGGAATTGTCTTACGGATATACAGCTCACGGGCATAATCGATCTGATGAAGCGTCAATGCACTGACCAGTCTCACGAAGTGTATCCGTTGACCCGCATCCAGTTTACTTTCAGCCAGACTGACCGTGAGCCGGACATAAAAACGCGTTTTCCCGGCCTCATCGTCCTCCAGTAGCCTACGGAGGATAGCCAGCAGGTCTGCAGAACCCAGATCTCCGTCCATCTGCTCACGACTTAACTTACTGAGGCCCAGAATATAATGATTAATACGCTCTGCCTGCTCATTCTTTTCAATATCATCGAGTCTTTTAAGCACTTTACTGCTTACCTCCCAGGGTTTACCTATAACGGGAGTGTTCTTAATGATTTCTTCAGCCAGAAGGCGCAGTAGTGAGACAAGGTTACCATCGTGTCTAATACTGGCCAGCTCTGTTCCCATTCTCGTTTTAACCGTATTGTGTTTTTTTTCCCCAAAAGTCATTACTTTTACCTTCATTGTGCACGGTCAGTTATAAGTCATCTTGAATGGTGGCTAGGTGGATGACAAGCGTTATAAAGTGGCAGTGGGGGCCTGAAGCCCAACCGTACAAAGACGTGCGTTAAGTACGTTTTGAGCGATTTAAAATGTATCAATATACAGATGCTGGCGCAGCCTGATACCAGGCAGCGCTTATCTATACTTACTTGCGTTATATTTTTCCATTGATGGGAAAACCGCTTTCATTCCGGCAGCTTTGACTCTCTAAGCTTTGACTGGTATGCCGGAGGGATCGCAAGAAAAATCCAGCTACTGAAGCTCGAGGGCGTTAATATCACCATATTGACGGTACCGGCCAGAGGCACGGCTCTGTAATCTGCTCCCGCCGCCGCAGTGAAGTTCTCTGAAGGTCTTCACTGATATCACTACCGGGTCAACTGTCAGGCATGGCCCGGTTTAAACAGATACGCGGACAGTTCTGCTGCGGTGATATCAAATTCAAGTTGCTGTATTAATTCGGCCAGTTTTTTCTCTGCCGCATCGCGGTCAATCTGATCCAGTAAAATCTGGAGAGCAGCCTGTTTAAGCTCCGGAGGCAGATGTTCCAGATCAATAACAATATCTCCGGAAATTTCCTCTTCCTGTGTTTTGAAAAGCCAGCCGTAACTCGTGTGTTCTGAAGTCATGTCTGTAGTCTCCGTCACGAAATTTATAGCGGTTTCACTTCACCCAGTCTTCCAGCACCAGGTCCGGCACCCGTTCAAATTCCCGCGTGTTATTTGTCACCAGGATGGCGCCGGCGGCGATGGCGTGCCCGGCAATCGCGGTGTCGTTCGGGCCAATCGGTGTCCCGGCTGCGGCCAGTGCCGCCTTGATCGCCGTGGTGGCATCCACCGCCGCCCGATCCCAGGGCAGCACGGCATCGAGGCGGGCGCAGAATGCGTCGACCAGCTGCCCGTGGCGGGGCGAGGCTTTCCTGCCGATGGTGCCGAAGCGCATCTCAGCGTAGGTGATCGCCGAGACCACGATGCGGTGATTGCGCAGGACGGCCTGCTCCAGACGCTTAATGACGGCTTCCGGCTGCTCGCGCATGATGAACGAGCAGATGTTGGTGTCGAGCATGTAGGTTTTGTTCACAGGTTAAATCGTCCTTCGTCGGTGACAACGTCCTCGCGCTCCGCCATAAAGTCCGGATCGGCCTTTTCCAGCTGCGCGAACGAGCCCCAGGTCGGCCGGACAGGACGCAGGATGATGCTGTCCCCTTCCCGGACGATCTCCAGCTCACTGACCCCCTCAAAATCCAGGTCGCGGGGCAGACGGATGGCGCGGTTATTGCCGTTTTTAAATATCGAAACTGTGCGCATGGGTTTTCCTCATATGCCGGGTATGCCAGGGAGTATTCCCGCATAGGTGAAGTATATGCCTCTAGAATGGGTTTGTATAGGTGATGCATATGCAGATGCTTTGCATATGGATATGCTTAACATATCCTTTCTTCTCTCTTTTTCACCGAAGATCCGAAAAAAGGTAAACCCGGAGATAATAGGTTACATGGTTCTGTCGTTAGAGCACGGAGAACATTTCTCGAACCGAGCAAGGGAAATTACTCACACCATTTGCTATGCTAACGGCCACACTAATCAGCCTTTTTTCGGGGTAATACATGCCGTTAGCACAAATGATGCGTGACACTCTTTCCCTAGTTAAACAAAATGGCGTCAGGACCGATGGGATAAAGGGGAGCGTTCAAAAAGATAGGATTTACATTCATCGAAGCGATATTGCTATTGATAAGAACGATCTTCTTATACGCAGTATGCCGCATGGCGGTACTGAAGAATATATTGTTATCGAACCAAATTTCAGAATGGGTATCGCGGGGCTTCCTGGTGGCTATCAGGCAGAAGTTAGACGTAAGGAAGATACAACTAATGAGGAAATTATGTCATCCCCTTCAACAACCGTGCCGGAAGCAGCTATTGCCATTGTAAGATCATTCATTGCTTTGTGTGTCACTATCGTAAATGAGGGCTCATCCAGTCCTAATAAATATGTTTCTCAGTTTCATTCCTTGCGTCAAGAATTACTTGAACTGGATAACATCATCACTATTCCTACATGGATCAGGTTCTCTCAGGCACCTGCTGACGTTAAGAATAATGTTGGCTTAAACGTCAAAGGTGGCGATGGGGCATGGGAACGAAGACGTCAGTATTTACAGAATGAATTGCTGAATATGCTCTCAAGCTATAAAAACGCACCAATCATTGAGCATTCTGTTAGTGAAAATAAATTAAAGAATACAGAGCAAGTTAGTGGGTTAACTACGATAGCAAGCGAGACAGGGCTAAACATGAAAAAGAAAGTATTCATTGTGCATGGTCATGACGACAAACTAAAAAATGAAGTTTTCATTTTCCTGTCAAATGAAGGTTTCGATCCTGTCATTCTTCATAATGAAACCAATGAAGGACAGACCATAATTGAGAAACTTGAAAGGCATATTAGCAGTGCAGCCTATGCAGTAGTGCTTTATACAGCCTGTGATCAAGGGAAAGCTAAGAATGAGACTGAATTAAAAAAAAGAGCCAGACAAAATGTTGTTTTTGAGCACGGTTGGCTGATTTCCAAGCTCTCGCGTAAGTACGTCGCTGCAATAGTTGAAGATGGCGTTGAATTTCCCGGAGACCTTTCCGGACTGATCTGGATATCTAAATCGGACTGGAAATATGATTTGTCTAGAGAATTAAAAGTGCTTAAGTAACTAAATTTTATTCAGTGACGTAAGGATAATTTCATGGGATACACCAGAAATCAGCACATGCTCTCACAGTGGTTTCTCAGGAACTTCCGCAGTGATGATACGGCACTGAGTCCGAAGGAGAAGCAACGGGTCTGGGCTCATGTCGTGGTCCCTACGGCAGAGGGCGAAAATGACATAAAGGATATCCCGCTGCCGATATCTAGCGTGGCCGTCTGTAAGGATTGTTTTCGTCTTACCGACGGTGATACTGGCGAGATTTTTGATATCGAGCATGAGCTCAGTGACTACGAACAGGATATGGCTTTGCTTGTCCGGGATCTGGTTCAGAACCATAACTTCCAGCGACTGGCTAACTGCGACAGTAATGATTTTCCGGTAGAAAAGCTTGCAAGTTTTGGCATATTTCAGATGATACTTAACCTGAATAACCCGCAAAGCAGGTTTCCGGGTAAAAGTGAGTTATTCCGCTCATTCATCACCCCAATAAAAAATGACCTGCCGTATATCATATCTGAAACACTTTCATTGCCTGAAGTGATGCCGGAGGTGGCTTCTTTAAGTATCTATCAGAAGCTGATTCGTATAGCTCGCTCTTCTTCAGAAGATGACGAAAAAGCAAAGGCCATGTTTGTGTTATTTTCCCTTCTCGCGCTTCAGGGAAAAATAACAATGATTGATGCAATGGCTAAGTTACGCGGAGCGGTTTTTTCCGGAATACATCGTGTGGATATATTCCATACAGGACATCATTTTGACAGTACAGAACCACGTCCGGTGTTTACAGTATCACCTAATGTATTTTGCAAAATGACAGAAGAACGTGTTCTGTACCTTCCCCTTGCTCATAACTTGGCTCTTGAGTTTCATCAGTACCCGCAACACGGATTTTTTACCCCACTGGAAATTAATGTCTTCAGCCCTGAACCGCAGATTTTAGTTATCAAAGACCAGTTACAGCTCAATATTTATAAATGCTCTTATGATTATATTGATCAGATTATGTCTACAATTGATATGTATAACGTAGGATTTTCAAACATTATTTATTCGAGCTGGCAGCTCAGCGACGTTGAAAATTATCTGAGGCTGCAGAACGAACATCGTGACACTTATTATCTTCCGGAACATCCCGTTCGCTGGACAACAACCAGTGAGATACGCTGATGGCCCTGACCGAGCAACAGATAAACCGCCGGCAGCAGCTCGTGGCAACTGGTACCTTCAATGTCCATACCCTGCTGCCCGGTGAGGAGTGGGTCAGGGCAGAAATTGTTGACGTCCGGCATGTCCTGTCGCTGATCGCACTGAATGATATGCAACTGGCCGATCGGCTGCACGTCACGGAACGTACGGTGCGAAAATGGCGTTCAGGGGAAACCAGAATGGTTTTCACCACCTGGTGCTGCCTGTGCCAGGTGGCCGGACTGGGCTCCCTTTTAGAATAATTTACTGAACCATCTGCGGATCCTGCATTTCATCTCAGGGAACATGAAATGGCGATAGTACCGCCAGTTTCGTTTCCAGATATGTGGAAGGTCGTCAAAATTGGTCAAAAACCAGGTTAGGCCGCGGTAAGCGACCACGATTGCCCAGATGAACTGGCCGATGGCGATTAGGGTAAAGATTACAGCAAATACTGCAGTTACGAATGTAGACATAATGTTCTCCTTCATGTCTTGGTTTATATGCAGGTATTTACTGTGCGGAATGCGGCCTTTAAGGCCGGTTAGTGAAAAAAAACTAAAAAAATGTTCCCTTTCCTCTTTGTTGCTGTATCAGGCTTAGTTGGTCTTGAATTTTGCTTTCATGGCAATAATCCATTAATCACAACAATCCTCTTAAATTTGTAATTCTCTGGCAATAATCCTTCTTCCCCTCTTCGCAGATCCGAAAAATACCAGTTCCGGATCTGCTTCAGCCCCGACGGCGCGCAGCGGCCTCTCAACATAAAATGTAGCGGTATCGGCAGCTGAAAAGACGCTATATATTGTGCCCCTCCCCTGCCCCGTGACTGCCCGCTCACCACCGGAAAACGGCGCTTTGCCTGTTCCCTCAACGTGGTAAACTTCCCGAAACGGTGAAATAACGGAAAAATCGGATCCATCCGGAACGGCTATCCGATAATTTATCGGTGTTTCTATATGACAGATTATTATCACATTAGTGATATTCACAACCGAAAAGATAACATATGGAGCTATGATCAAGGTGACTGAAGCCATTTGACAGATTCATGGTTACTTATGAAAGCCGGCGTCTTGCCCGGTTGGACTGCAACTTGCGTACATGGCGTTTCTGGAACATGCCGATGGCCAGTGGGAAGCGAACTTGACGGCGACAGATTAACGGAGCTGACAGATGAGGATGAACAATTTTTTAATCTGACGCTTGAGCATGGCTGAGGGTGCGGTTAATCACTGATGGTGGGATTTCACTGCAGCGTGGAGTAATGGCAGCCGAGATTTCTCAGTAAAGAACAAACATAACTGACTGGTTTATTGCCACCGAAGACGTGAAGGTCGTGAAGGACAGCGCCAGCCTGTGGCCACAGATCATCACGGCGGTTTCTCCTATAGGTGCCGTGCTTAGTGGCGTATGCCTGACACATCATGTTTACATCCGTAGTGAGGAAAGAGTTATGCTGCGAATCTGAACAGTGAGTGAATTTTCATTTCTACTGAACTCGTATTCCTACTTAAGGAATTTAAGGATACAAGATCTACAGTAGCTATTGACAATGGTTATATGAACTAGGATAGGATAATAGTACCGATCGACACTGTAACTAATATCGATTATACCTCGATATGCAGAGACTGGCGCGTGCTGAGCAATATTAGGAATACCGGTAATTGATGCAGAAACTTACCGCGCCATTAACAATACAGAAACAATGCTCCTGAATCGATAACTTTTTTGAGGAACGGCAGTATTATTTTAGCCGCTTTGGACTCAAAAGCCGTATAGAGTTAGGTGCTTGGGGTGAAAGATTGAGATGAGAAAATGTTTGTAATAATGCCATAGATGATTACTTGTAGTCATTGTAAAAACTCAGGAGCAATACGGACAACAATTTCCGTAAAATATAAAAAAACTTACAAAACAAATACTCTTCTCAATGCATTCACCACACTCTAGTAATTTATTACTCTATAATGAGATGACACATAAAATATAATATTCAGCTTCTTAAGCATTAGTGCGTTAACAACAATTACACGTCAACTTACATTTTCAAGTTGATAAAAAAAGGCAAAAAAATCATAATAAACCCAATATACCCCATAATAGAAAATGCGTATCTAAAACATCTTCCAAAAGACCAAGATGAAGAAAAGCTAGAAGATAATGAAATGTTATTCTTGTCATTTGTAAACAATTGGTATTTATTTGTTATGATATTGGATTCAAATTCAATTAGTGCACTCTCAACTTCTTTAATAAGTTCAGATACTCTTTTATCTAGTTTCCAGAAAAGAAATGATGTAAACATTAAAAAAAAACCTAATGCTGCAGTCATAAAATTATAATTCGCACCTTGCTGTAGGCAGAATCCTATACCAGTTATGGTGGCACCTGCAATAACAATATAATAATTAAAAACAGTCATTCTTTGCTGAGCATGAATCTCAAAATATTTCCATAAATGCTCAAAAATATAATCTCTATTTTTATCCATTGAAGTCGCTGCTTATTGAACGGTTGATGTAAAAAAAACATTACTGATTAATGCGTCAAAAAAATTAGCACAAGTATATGAAGCATATTCTTGCCAATTATCTTCTTTGGTAGAGTCTGCAAAATCTGATACAGATTTAATAACTAGACTTATTGGTTTTTCTTTTCGTGCATACTCGGACGCTGCCATTACAGCATAAGCTTCCATGTCAACACCAATTAAATCTCGATTTTGAGTTGTTATCGTTTCGATGGATTTATCTGCTGCTAAAACCATAGAGCCAGAAGCTAAAGGACCGACATGGACAGATAGTGTATCTTTAGGTAGTTTTCGCTTCCAACCACTTTGTATTTTTTGTGAAAGGGCTGATTCAAAGGTCATCTCCATTGCAATTTGCGCGATATGAGGTTCTAAACCTAATTGATGTGGAGCGGACAAAAAAATAGAAGTACCATTATTGTCTTGTGACATTTTTCCACTCCCCCAATCCCATGTAGGATCAGCAATTATAACATCTCCTATGTTAACTTTACCTTGTACACCTGCACATATCCCCAGCATCACTAACACTTTAGGCTTGAATCTTTCTACCATTTTCATGGCTAAAGCAGATGATGAAGACATACCCTTTCTCATAGATGAAGCTGCGACAACATTCAACTTGACACCGTCAGTATACTTGACCCCAAAATGATATCCTGTAGGGTCATCAGAAAAACGTTTTCTTTGCCAGTTGTATGGTAACTTTAAAACAGCATCAAGTTCAGGATAGCCAAGTGCAGTGATGATTGCAATGTCTGCATTTGGCGTCGTTATTAAACTAACCCGTCTACGGTTGATAATTAAATTCAACTTCCCAGTTATAAATAGCTTCCATGTGTCGTTTTGGGAGTCAAACTTACATAATGAAGTCCCACGCTTTGCAGCCTCAAAATTATACAGGTCAATTGAATCCTCTTTTTCTGTAATAAATACAATATCCAATGGTGTCTTAGACATTGGATCTAAAATGAACATATCAAAAAGAGACATCCCCCCTAAAGGGATAGGCGATGCCCCCATAGCTTCTGGTAAATCAATATCAATTAATAATAAATCATACTGCACATCTCTCATTTTTATTCGTGCATCACGTGATGTAGTAGCATGTTGAATATCGATCTCGCTATCTAATTTATATGCTAATTCAGATATAGCACGAGGTTTAAAATATTCATCATCAACAATAAGTATTTTAGTCATTTCCAATTATTTCTTTTTTGATCTGGGCAATCAGTGATTTACGCCAACCACCTTCTGATAGACTATAATAAGTTAGATCTTTAAATATAGGTGAGTATTGGTTATGAAGTTGGCTAGTTAGCTGTTGTAGTGAAATCCTGTTAGGTTCTTCACCATGTTTATCAAACATAGTCACAACTATTGTAGGAATATTTATTTTCCTTAATTTCATCTGAGCTAAAAGATCAGAACCTGCATAACTTTCAGGTTTCCCCCCCCCAGGTTCAGATGCAGTGCTATCATAGTTAGGCATACTCATATCTAACAAAATACCAATGTATTCATTAGATTTGTTAATTAGAGCCCTTAGCCCGCTACTAAAAGATTTAGCGGTATCAACTGATAATGTTGGGAATTCTTCTTCAATAAAGTGAATTAGAGTTGATAATTTATCATCATCATCTTCAATGATTAGTATTTTGTTCATCAACTGACTCCAAATTAAAAGATATTGTAACCTGAAATTTGTTTTCTTCCACATAACCAAATAAGAGATTTGGATTTTTGAATAAAGGAGAATTTATGGTGGACCATATTTTATGAAACCCGCTTCCTCGTTCTTTTTGCGCCTTCGCCCGAGTATCCTTTTTGCTTATTTCTTGACGTATAAGTTCAATTTTATTTAATTTTTCTCGATAATAAGTATCTTGTAATACTGAATTACACACGATAACATTAAATTTATTGTTTTCATAATGCGGCTCGACTGTAATATATAGTTCTTTGAGTGGCAAACCTGAATGTTCAATTGCATTTTCAAATAAAGCGCAATATATATCAACTAAACTATCGAGGGTTCGACCTGGGAGGTTGTTAGTGAAGTTAGTTCCAACTATCTTTACACCATCCCAACTTTCAGTGCCAGATATTAAATTTGTCACCATTTTTTTCGCAATTAAAACAGGGAAATCTGGAGTATGATCAGGTCTGTCATAAACTTCATTTCTAGTAAACCATGAACTAACGTTCATAATATGATTCTGTATGTTAGTTTTAGCCCTTGCTATATGATTAGGTAACTCCCCTAATCTATCTTGATAACCAAGTTGTCCAAGCGATTCACTAAGTTTATCAAAAGCTGATAGTATACTTGTTTTAATATTTCCCAATATAGTTTCTTTTACAATGGCTAAGTTATCATCTGTTTTTTCCCAAAGTATATCAATGCAAAAATCAATAAATTCGTCTATATTATTTAAACTACTTAATTTCGCTTTTGCATAAACTCTTTCTAAGCTAGAGGTCTTATATACAAATAAAGCCTTACGGTTTGCAATATTCCCTTTTAATTCATCATGTATAGCAACTTGTATGAGTTCATCCCTCACATATGATATAATTTCGTCAATTTTTTTTCCAAAATGAATTAACAGTGAAAGTACATTTTCTTTTTCTAGTTCGTTTAAATTCGATAAAGAATTAATCCAATACGTGTTTTGAGTATAATTTCCGGTTCCTTCAGAAAGTTCAGTAATTAAATGTTCATCAGCAATAGGTTTTCTTATTGCATTACTAAACTTCCCATGCCTTACCCTAGTACTTAAATAAGCATTTAGTCCATGCTCTCCTAACAAAAATTCATTCACTATTTCTGAAAAGATAGCTGCAAATTGCATATCTTCTTCTCCTAAAACGTGAAATGTAGAAAGAACATTCGAAAAGGACATACTGGGTTCTTCTAAATTTTTAAAAACATCCTCTATTACTTCAACTAAGCCTTGTTTATCTTCATGTTCTATAACTAATGTGTTTTTATACTTTAGATAGATATCTCCTAGCTTAGTTTTCAAAGTTTTCTTAATTGTCGAAACATCAACATAAACTCTGCTTTGATCAACTAACTTAGTAACTTTAGCTAACTCAAGATTTTTGACTCTTTCCCTGATTTCCATTTGATATTCACTTGAATTTATTGGGTCAATATCAACAAGCAACTTACACACTTGTATTCTTGCTTCTTCTATCTCCCTAGACCCATTATATAGTAATGTCTGCCCCATTATTTCTGGACGCCAAACAAGTTGTAAATATAGTTTTATATGAGCATCAGTGACATTCTCCACCGATTTGAGATCTTGTGGAATTTTAATATTGTTATCAAGATTAAATTTCTCAAAAGCATAGCGAAGATGAGCAAGTTTATCATTTCTAATATAATTAGTGTATAGTGCCAGTGTAAGCGGTAAGTCTATAGTTGAGGGCCAATACTCCGGGTCTTCAATATTATTTATTATTTCCTCAAATGGAAGTGCCGTTGGTGTTGCGCTCCACTCCATAAATGTATTAATTAATAGACTAATTGCTTTAGCACTATACCCATATCTTAAATATGAAATTATTAATGCCGACTTACACTTGAGAGACTCTGGGCTTTTTGTATGGTTAAGTGCCTCTTCAAATACTAAAATCGCATTTTCATAATCATTATTTACAAGATAATAGCGACCTAAATATTTTAAATATCTATCTGGACTAATTTGAAATTTCAATTCTTCAGACGAAAATTTTCCTTTCAAGGATAGTTTGAGCAGCTCCTTGGTTAATTTAAAAAATTCACTTGAACTGTTATTAATATGTGTTGATATGTAATTATAGTTATCAGAAAGGAAAAAGGAGAATGGGCTTATCCTTGTTTCAAGGACGTAAAGATCTTTAATATAGTCTAACGATGAACTAAAATCTTGCACTGACAACTCATTCATTACCGCCATTCGCATATATACTGACCATGTATGCGTTTTAAATTTATCATTAATAGCATTTAGAGTCAGAGCAGCAGGGTAAGATTCATCATCTAACATCAATACATTATATATTTCTTTTGAAATATCATTTAAAATACCAGGAAATTCATTACGAACACCTTCTTTTATATCGGATTTTAAGCAAAGAAATAATAACGAAAAATCATTTAGATTTTTTCTTTTATTAAAATATTCTTTGCTTAATTTTGAGACCTTTGCATAGTCACCAGAAGTATAATTCTCAATAATACTTTCTCTCTCTTTATCAATTTTAAAATCAAAATCAATGCTTAGAGAGATTAAAATCGACAATAATCGTTCATCTTTTAATGCATTAAATAGTACTAAAATTGGTTTTGCTAAAATATGTTTAACTTGTATTAGAACATCTTCATTTATTGCTAACCAACGTAAAACTGATATTAAAGATTCATATAAATCAACAATACTGCATTTAAAATCCAAAGTTAATACTACAGGTATTTGTTCAAAGCTTAAATTATTCATATCAAATAATTTTGCTTTATAATAATCAAAGATATTTTTTGCTTCTGGATCAGTGAAATGTTTAGATAATTCACTTTGCAGATATCCTGGTATAGAAGTACCTTCTACTCGTTTGCTAATATATGTAATCAGTAAGTCAACTAAATTATTGTCTATACATTGGACTCGCAATTCTCTTACATATTCTCTTTTTGCATCATTTCCAGCCCAATGTTGAACTCCTGAAATTGAGTTCTCTAACAACCAATATGATACTCCGAGGTTATCACGTACTTCTGATATTATTTTATTATAATAATACTCATCATTACTTAATAATGCCTCTTCAATCTCATTCCGCCTTTCAATAAAAAACTTTAATTCATCTTTATACAAGATACATGTTGATATTGCCCATAGCACTTCATTTGCTAAAGATGTACTGTACAACATGCCATTTGTTGTTAATAAATTCTGTAATGACTCTACCTTTTTTTTTCCTGTTAATCTCTCTAATATTTCTTTATTAATTGTGGTCCTGTATAAATCAAACAATTCATCTGACTTGCTTTTTTTTATATTGTTTAAAGCATCGAGAGCTGACTTATTTTCCCCTCTTAACTTCATTTTAAGGAAATGTATCGAATTTGCGAATGGCCTTTTATTTCTGATTTTTTTCTGCATATATATTTACTTCTTAGTTTTTGGACTTTCACCATATACATGAAGGAATGCTACCGCCCTTGGCAACAAAGCCACCTACTCATAAATCTTATATCATAATTTTATATGATGACTCACTATGTATAAGATACTCTAAAACCTCATATTTGCTAATGTCAATGGTTTAAGAACTTTATTTTCTTCGAGTCATAAGCCTTTACACATCAGTAATCTTTTTCCAGTCACTTATAAAACGATTCTATAAGAACTTGGAGCTTATCACGAAGCAATTTTAACCACGCAACATTCCTTCACATATACCTGGCATTACCCCATTTCTCCCAAAAACCGAAAATCAGCCCTCAGCCCGCGTCATGACTGGCTTCAGCGTGGTTCGGCGCTGAAAAAGGATCCTTTACGCATTTGGTTTTACCCGCAATAATGCTGGATAAGACAATAAAAGGATCCGCGCGCTGCGATTTATTGTGATGGCAGGATCGGGCCTTTCAGGCCAGAATAACTGTATCCATGACCAGTGCGTGCGCTACGTGAAAAATAGCCGATGAACAACATCATTCCCCTGCAGAATTCACCAGAACGCGTTTCGTTATTGCCGATCGCCCCGGGCGTTGATTTTGCGACCGCGGTGGCACTCCGGCGGATGGCCACCTCAACAGGTGCCACGCCAGCTTACCTCCTGGCGCCGGAAGTGAGCGCCCTCCTCTGGTACATGCCGGACCAGCGTCACCATATGCTGTTCGCCACCATGTGGAATACCGGGATCCGTATCGGCGAAGCCCGGACGCTCACCCCGGAATCGTTCGACCTGGATGGTCTGCGCCCTTTTGTTCGGGTGCTGTCGGAAAAAGTGCGGACACGTCGTGGCCGGCCGCCAAAAGATGAAGTGCGTCTGGTACCGCTGACGGATGCCAGTTTTGTGCGTCAGATGGAAAGCTGGATGGTCACCACCCGCCCCCGCCGGCGGGAGCCGTTATGGCCGGTCACGGATGAGACAATGCGCAACTGGCTGAAACAGGCGGTGAAGCGGGCTGAAGCTGACGGCGTGCATTTTTCGATCCCCGTGACTCCACATACTTTCCGGCACAGCTATATCATGCACATGCTTTATCACCGGCAGCCCAGGAAGGTCATCCAGGCACTGGCCGGGCATAAGGATCCGCGCTCGATGGAAGTCTATACCCGGGTATTTGCGCTGGACATGGCTGCCACGCTGGAGGTGCCGTTTACCGGTGATGGCCGTGATGCGGCGGATATTCTGCGCGCCCTGCCCCCGGCGACCTGATTTCAGGTTTAGCTGCCTGTGGCCGGCGAGAACTGACATTCATATGAGTCAGAGAGGCTAATCCGGAATTGCCGGAGCAAAGGATACCCGCTATAGATGTTCAGATGAGATCTCTTCGTACGCCTGAGTCCCGAACTCTCTGAGCAGTCCGCCCCGCTCCTGCATATCGGTAACCCTCCCCCGGGTTACCAGCCTCACATTCCGAATGGGCACATACCGCAGTCATGGAAGATATCCTGAAAAACTCACGTACAGCGTAGACTGCCGCCCCCTACACTACCTTTCCAGCACAGTGCATCGATCTGACGGTGTAACTGCAGCACATACGGGTCTTTGCAGAGTATGGCCTGGTCCGTCTTCTCCGGATGTATTTCTGCGTCCTCATACCGCAGACAATATGTTCTATACGGCGCATGATTGCATCGGCCAGTTTCCTTGACCGCACAGAGTCCGGCTTCTGCCAGGAAGGAAAACCAACACAGGTAACGCGTTGACTTACTCTTCTCTGACAGCAGCTCGAACTGGACAAACCGGACATGCAATTCCTTTTTACGATCCTCATTCTCAGTGTTAAACCGGCTCCGGTCCTGCGGAAACCAGGAAGGAAAGATTTTCGCTTAGTCCAGACAGCATGAGGAACTTATTCAGAAGGTATGGCTCCGAACTGTGCATAAGCCCTTTCCCCACTCGGGGGTGGCTCAGTACGTCACGCAGGTCTTCATTTAATGCCAATATAAGCCAACAGCGGGAAAATTGACTGCGGCGTGCAGCCCATCGTCTCTCAGTCAATACATGGAACGTATTATCCGCCCAAAGCGCATGCCGCAGTCAATATCAGTATTTTTTCGTATCAAATCGCATACCACAGTCAATTTAATGCGGGGAAGCATGAGGGATAAAGAGAGGTATATTGACTGCGCTATGCGTGATGCGTATCACAGTCAATAACAGAGAATAAGAGCACGCCACAGTGAATTTTTGCGTACTACAGTCATTTTTCTGGCTTCATACTGGTGAGCGCTTCGGCCAGCTTCTGAGGATCGATACCCGCGGCTTTCAAAGCTTTAATGACCTCATCATAGTTCTGCTCAGAAGACTGCTCCTCTTCCTCTTTGCGAGGCGACTTCACGGTACTGCTGATCAGTTTCGGGTTGCGATAGTGCACACTGAAATAGGTTGCCCGTCCGCGTTTGAATTCGGTGTAATCCAGATACCCGATATCCCGCAGCTGCTCCATCGCTTTGCGAACGGTATGGTTCTGCGTGTACACGTTTGAGGTGAGGTTCAGCCGGTCCCGCATACGTTTCATGGAGATTGGCGCCGGGTTCTGAGGCAGGCTTTCGATGTAGGTATACAAGGCTTGAGCAGACTCTTTACGCTGCAGGGCGTCGATCGCCTTCAACCGCAGCAGTACCCGCCGGTCCATGTGGTAGAGCTCGAAGAGTTTGGGTTCGGCCTTGATCTCCACGATATCTTCGTTGATATCATAGTAAGCCGACTGCACCAGGTGTGTGGTCCAGCCCTTGGTGTCACTCTGGAACTTCAGCGTGACGGTCGCCAGTTTGAACAGGGAGTTGCTGATACGGTCGCGCATTTTCTTGTTTGAACGTCGCGAATCAAAACCGCACATCTTAACGAACTCAACAAAAGACAATTCCAGGGTGTCTTTTTTTACGCCATACTCCGACATAGAGCGGACGATACCAAGCCAGACTTTGAAATCCGTGTCCATGTCGAGACGCGATCCTGTGATCCTGACGTCGGTGTACCCTTCGCTCTTCGCGATAGACAGCTGTACAAGCTCCTCAGTCGCATCTGTGACGTTTTTACGGTTAGCCTTACTCTTTCCTGTCGATTTCAGCGTAGGAACGAAGAGACCAAGCCTCATGAGCGCAACGGGTTGAACGGTACTGGTGCTGTTGACATCCAGTTTAACAACTTCACCGGTTTTCTTATCAACCTCCTGCAGATTCAGAGGTAAGCTATTATTTTCGCTCATCATCTTTGATCCCAACAGTTATCCACAAAGGCAAGTATAAATGCATATCCCAGTCAACGGAAATACATACCTCAGTAAATACCGTTGCATATCACAGTATTAGATAATGCATACGTCAGTCAACATTTAACACGCTATAGTCAATGCTGATCCCCCTTAAGGCCAGTCAGGATGGCGCCTCAGGCGATCCGGGGATCTCTTTATGATCTCACTATGATCTCTATAGGATCATTTATTGGATCGACACTATGAATAACCCCGCCAGACCTGCCCGCATCAACATTGACGTAAGACCGCCATCTGGAGTGATATTTTGAATACACCTCTTGGTGAGTTCATCTTCATGATCTCGCTCTATTTCCCGACCAGATCAAATCTTGACTGTAGTACGTGACCAGTTTCGGCATGTTTTGATCATTCTGAATATTCGAATTACATACCCCAGTCAATATATTGCATACCACAGTGAATATTCACAACAGGAAAGATTTGGAGTGCGTACTTGGCATCAACGCGTTAGTGCTTTCAGCAAGATCAGCTCTTTTCCGCTTCCTCAACGCTTTCTCACGAAGCGAGAAAGCTTTCTGCGGCGAGCGGCAGTAAATAATATTGACTGCGGTATGTAGTATTCGTGAAATATCATCCAACCCAGATTGATAATTGCCTGTTTTGTGAGCAACTTTGCATGTTTAAGTTCGCTTTGCGCTTTTATTGTTGCTTTGCATTAAATTCCAAGATTTAATAAAATGATGCAAAGTAATGATTAAAGGATGCTCAATATGGGACTAATGGATACGCTAAACCAGTGCATAACCGCTGGCCATGAAATGACAAAAGCAATTGCGATTGCCCAGTTCAATGACGACAGCCCTGAGGCACGCAAAATTACCCGCCGCTGGAGGATAGGTGAAGCCGCTGATTTAGTTGGGGTATCATCTCAGGCTATCAGGGATGCAGAGAAAGCTGGCCGTCTGCCACACCCCGATCTTGAAACCCGCGGCAGAGTTGAACAACGTGTCGGCTATACCATCGAACAAATCAATCACATGCGGGATGTTTTTGGTACCCGTCTGCGGCGTTCAGAGGATGCCT
>POVV01000069.1_pt1 | contig 96401 bp, 77 predicted proteins | sample 1560271 | NCBI WGS metagenome assembly POVV01 (sample SAMN08337232, study PRJNA429181) | Bioreactor metagenome, whole genome shotgun sequencing project. | biome: cows' rumen and soil; feature: anaerobic; isolation source: anaerobic chemostat enrichment culture, galacturonate as sole carbon... | reverse complement strand
GTAATTACAACCACACTGACCGTAATAATGATGCTGTTGACAAAAGCATCAAACATCTTGGAATTAGTAAGTACATTAATATAATTGCCCAATGTAGGTGTGTCTGGGATGATCTGAGGAGGGATATCATACTGCTCCGTAGGAAGCTTGATGGATGTGGACAGCATCCAGATTGCCGGGAACACGGCTGCCATAATGACAAGAAGTAAGATTGCGTAGGTGCAAATCTGCCAGACAATATTCGTTCTTGTTACAGATTTCTTCATTTTCACCATGTTAGTTCCCCTCCTTTTCTCTTGTAAGATAGAGATATACAAGACTTACGAACATAGATAACGCAAACAAGACCGCGCTGGCTGCACTGGCTATTCCGAAATCATAATCCATGAATGCCCGTTTATAAATGTACATGGCCATTACTTCTGTCTTATGAGCCGGTCCGCCCTCTGTCATTGCGTAAATAAAGGTAAATGCATTCAGGGTCCAGATGATCATTAACAAGATCGTTGAATAGCAGGTTGCGGCGATCGATGGCCAGGTCACGTTTTTAAAGATGCCAAATACATTTGCTCCATCAATAACCGCAGCCTCTTTTAAGTCCTTGGATACACTCTGAAGGGATGCCTCAATCATCAGAAGGATGAAGGGGAACATCTTCCATGTGTTGACTGCAATGACAGACCACATGGCAATCTTGGGATTGGACAGCCATGTCTGGTTCTTTTCAATGATTCCCAGAGAGCTGAAAATGAAGTTGATAATACCATAATCAGCATTGTACATCCACTTCCACACAGCGGAACCGATAATGCTGGGCGTTACCCATGGGATCATTAACAGGATACGAATAAGAGTCTTTCCTTTTACAAATGGCTGGTGAAGGATCAAAGCCATGATAAAGCCCAGTCCAAACTGGAAGAAAACACTTCCAAACGTCCATACTAACGTATTTGTGACAGAACCAAGGAACACCTTATCCTCAAACAACTTTTTGTACTGGGAAATGCCGCAGAAAACAGGAGCTTCCAGGAACAGGGTGTTGTTAAAGAACCCCATGACCAACGTATAAAGCAACGGATATATCATGACTACTGCAACGGTAATCACAGCGGGAAGTACATATCCGGCTCCTGAACGTTTGATTTTTCTAAGCATACTTTCATTTCACCTTTCTCTTTTAAAAGGCAGGCCCGCCTGTAAACGGAGCCTGCCTGCCCCACTTCGGATTACTTTAACAGTTTCGTTGTTGCCTGATCTAACAGTCCGCTGGCTTCCTCGGCAGACATATCCTCAGAAAGCATCAGCTGAAGGTTATCCATGATAGCCTGGCGGATACCTACAATGTTCTCAACTGCCGGAAGTGCATTCGCATACTGCAATGCGTCAGCATTTGGCTTGATGATTTCTTCCGGATAGTCCGTGTAACGGGCCGCTACTTCTGCCGTACCCGTGAAAGTATTTGTATAGATAGCCGCAATATCAGGCCTGCTAAGGAATTTCACAAATTCCCATGCAGCGTCCTTCTCCTTGCTGGACTCTGCAACCGCTACAGACCAGCCTCCTAAAATGCTGTTCCTCTCCGCACCGTTTGCAGTAGGAACCATGGTACATGCAAAATTTAAATCCGGATTTGCTTTCACGATTTCTGCCAAATCATAGATGCCGCTTAAGTACATAGCAATTTTGCCGCTGGCAAACAGGGTGCGGTTTGCAATGTTGTCATTCTCCAGTAAAGATGCAGGTGCATAAGCTGCCAGATCCTTATAAAGCTGTGCCGTCTGGATCGCCACATCGCTTCCCAGCGTGGATGCAGTATTGTCAGCATTTAAAATATCACCACCGGAAGAACGGAGCATGGTTATGTACTGGAAAGAGAAATTCGAGTAATTTGTTCCGCAGAGGCCATAACCATACACGTCACCAGTTGTACATGCAGCAGCCACCCCTTTCACCTCATCCCAGGTTGCAGGAGGTGTATTATATCCTGCTGCCGACAGGATGTCCTTGTTATAAAACATGACATATGTTTCGCTGCGGAATGGAAGGCCATAGAGTTTTCCGTTCACAGTGGAGGCATCGTTAGCACCTTGGACGAACTGATTCACATCCAGGGAATCCTTTGCCACGTATTCATCAAGTGGTGCAAGCAAACCTGCATTACCGAACGTGGTAACCCAATCCAGCGCGCAAGACAGGACATCTGGAGCAGTGCCGTTTTTAAGCGCTAACATGTATTTATCATTTGCAAGATCTGCCTGGAATTCTGCTTCGATCTTAATATCAGGGTGTTCCTTGTTCCATATAGCCTCTACCTCCGGCCAAACAGCCTCCTGCCAGTTGCCATCCCAAAATTTAATGGTAACCGGCTTCCCTGAAGCCTCTGTTTTCTGATCAGACTGGGGAGCCGGACTCTCAGATTTCTGTTCTCCCTTTGCTGAAGAGCATCCGGCCAAAAGTCCTATGCCACAAGCCGCTGCCATAGTCATACTTAATGTTCTCTTTACTACCTTTTTCATGTTTTTCCTCCTCGCTTTTTTTACCCTTTTTCTAAAATGTTAACGTTTTCATTTTATTACAACTACATACTAGCAAATACTTGTGCATTTTGCAAGCTTTTTTTCACTTTATATATGATTTTTAATTAATTATGATCATTTTAATTTTATAAACGTTTTCATTTTTAGCCACTTTCCTGCCTTGAAAGTGATTTTCAGATATGATATAATGAAAAAAGTACAAATATTTTCATAAGAAGGGATTAAAAATGAAAACCATAAAAGATGTAGCAGCTTACTCTGGCGTATCTTTAACCACTGTATCCCGAGTAGTTAATGGCTCTGATAAAGTCTCTCCCAAAACCAAAGCCAAGGTTGACCAGGCCATAAAGGAACTGGGATATTTTCCTAATAATGCAGCCCGCTCACTGGTAAAGAAGCAAACAGATTCCATTGCTATCCTGCTGCGTAATATACATGATCCTTTTTTCACCGATCTCATTCGCGGTATTGAGGACGCCTCCGCTCTTCTTGGCCGTAACGTCATATTTTGCAGTCCGGGAAGAGACGAGAAAGTCAGGGACCGCTATATCGAATACCTGACAAACGGTATTTCAGACGCCATCATCTTATATGGTTCACTTTTTTCAGACAAAGCAATGATTGAACATCTGCAAGAAGTGGGATTTCCCTTTCTGTTGATCGAAAACAACTTTCAGATGATGCCGGTTAACCAGTTCCTTATTGATAATGTAACTGGAGCAAAGGATGCGGTGAATTATTTAATCAGTCATAATCATAAGCGTATCGCCCATGTGATGGGCAACCCAAATAAAAAAGTCATCCTGGAGCGTTTCAGCGGCTACATGGAGACCATGCAGGACAACGGTCTGCTGATCCAGGATTATTATATCCAGAATACCCTTAATGACTCCTCACTCTCCCTGCCCAATTTCAGGGAAATGATGGCCCATCCGGAAGGCGAACGGCCAACCGCTATTTTCTGCAGCAATGACAAGATTGCCATGCAGGTAATCAACGAGCTGCAGCAGTCTGGTTTTAAGGTGCCTGAAGATGTTTCTGTCGTAGGTTTTGACAATCTGATTACATACGGCTTTTCCTACCGGGGGCCGCGGATCACCAGCATTCAACAGCCTTTGTATCAGATTGGGTACGACAGCATCCTGTCCATAGATGGGATGCTTCAGGGCAGTATCACAACTCCTATTAACAAATTTTATCAGACTACTTTGGAGGAACATGAGACGGTGTGCTTTTGCCCGGAATAAATGATTGGCGGATTTATTATGGAGACTTGCATATTATCGAACAAACAATTGATATGCTTTCTTACGGATAAACAAGATCAACATCAGAGGTTTAAAGGTTTTGGAATTGTTAATGTTTTACAGACATATGATTAAGATATTATTTTCCGGACTTTTCTTATGAAACGGGCAGATTTGTTGAAAGAATTGTATATAAAGATGTGGTATAAGATGTAAAGAGATGCATTCCACTTAAGCTGTCATAGGGGCAATACCTTCCCCTATGGCAGCTTAAGTGGCTGGCTTAAACGATATTGATTTTTCTTTTTTGGTCAATTCATTCAGTTTATCAATTCCGTATTTTTCAGCGACATCCAACAGCTTATTCAGTACCGCTATACGTTCTTTCTCGCTGTTGAAATGGAAAAATTGAAACTTGTATTCGGGTTCATTGGAAAGATCTTTTGATTCGAAGGCCGGCAGTCCCTCCCCATGGGCATATATATTTAATGCATAGGCATCTTCCCATCGATTTTCTTGCATAGCTATATACTGGGTCATCCCTTCTGTCTCTCGGCTAAAGATCCAAAGCAAATAGTCCTCCCCCGCAAATTGAAAGCCATAGGGGGACAGCCTTTGTTCCATTATTTCAACTACAACACTTTTCATTTCTATCTCCCTTTCTAGCGGCTAATGACTCTTCACCATAGGCAGCCATTACAATTAGAATCCATAAAAATACATTTTTCTATATCTTCTAAAAAATATCACACTTTTTCATGCAATTCAATGCAACGGCTAAATTTGGTCATTAACTTGCCGAATTTGGTAGGCTTACTATTTCATTAATCCAAAAAGACTCTGATTAATTGGCCAAATTCGATATGTTTGACAACATTAACACCGCTAAAAAGGTATCCCCCTCTTCATAGCATTTTAATATGCCTCCATACTTTTCTGATAATTCTTCTACCTTTTTGATCCCAAAACCATGTTTTCTCTTTTTGCTCTTTGTTGTAAAATATTTCTCTCCTATCTTATGAGGTTTAATTTTAAAATTGTTCTCTATTCTTAATATGACAAGTGCTTCATTTCCCTTGTATAAGCTTACAAATACATAACCTTCCTTGCATCCTTCGGCCGCCTCCAAGGCATTGTCAAGCAGATTTCCAAACATACTGATCTTATCTAAATCGTCAATAAAGCTCACATCTATTCCTGATTGGATATCCACCTGGTAATTTAAGCCCTTATCCATGGCAGCTTTTTCTCGTTCTATAAAAATAGCGTTGGTGATCTGATCATTTAAATAACATTGTTTCACCGTTGACCTTCCCATCTGTGAAACTTTCTCCACTGCACCCTTCATCACAACATTATCCTCGGTACATGCCAGTTGTTCCATGATCCTGATTATCCGGCTCATTTCATGTAAATATTCAGCATAATCCTGATTTATTTCCTCTATCCTTTGATAATGACTTCGTTCCAGTTTTGTTTTTAGAGCAAGTAATTCAGCATCTCTGGCCGCACCTTCTGCCTTTAATAATTTTTCCACAGTAGAAAAACCAATTACAATTGATATGATTAATAAAACCCCGCCGATACAGATTAATAGATAGCCGGAAGAACTTTGCTCTGATAATAGAAATCCATTTAGCAAAACCAAGGCTGCAATAGGAAGCATAAACAAACATCTTAAATATTGAAAACTTCCACTTTCATAAGGGCCTTGGTGCAGCTTTTTAATCAGCTGTACTACTGCAAATTCAAATATCTTCTGAATGAATAAAAAAAGGATCATACCAAAATCAGCTTTAGAAACATCAATTTCCAGTAAAGTATAGATATTAATAAATGTAAATTCAGTTACTGCTAAAATTGTGTAATAAAATATAACATAAAAAAAGATATATTTTAGTTCTATACGAAACATCAGCCATACAAAGAAAAAATATATAAGCGGTACACAAAATAAATTTATGGTAGGCACATTTAAACGATTGATTAAAAAGATCATCATACTGCATCCAATAATCTCCATAAAACGGATCCTTTTACGTTCATCATACGCCCGATATATAACTTCCAATAAATTGTACAATAAAAATATTTCAAAGACACAGTTTAGGTACATCACCGGCCCATATATCATTTGTGCCATAATCATTCCTTTTTAGTCCTCACTCGATTATACCTGACTCCATAATATTTACCAAGTTCTTCATCAAATGCCTTTTTCATCCTTCTGACTACCGAAAGATTGTGCCCGCCCTGCATACGAACAAAATCTTTCTGCCGGGATACCACCTTCTCTGCATTGATGATATAACTTTCACTGGCATAAATAAAACCGTAATCTTTCAATTCCTGATAGTATTCTTTTAACCTGGTTTTAGTTTCGATAGTCTGTTTACGCTCTTTTTCGGAGAATCCACTTCCCCAGATTTCCTCTGTTTTTTTATCTGTCAGCCATATTTGGCTTCCTTTCCTGTATATTTGAATGTATATAATATCTGATATCTGTAAAATAAATATCTTCCCATCACATACAACGGGCAGCCTGGGTACCTCCTCCCTGTTCTGCACTTCTTCTAATACTATATCCAGGCATTGAGTTAATTCTTCTTTTGAATACTTCTTCAACAAATAATCATAAGGACGTATGGACGATATCCTGCTGGCCGGTGATTCAAATTCAGAGTAAAATAAAATAATTACTTTCGTATCACGCTTACGTATATTTTGGGCTGTAAGAGTCCCATTCATGCCTTCTCCTATTTTCATATCCAGAAATATAACATCAAAATCCCTATAATCAGCCAGCAAAGCCTCCCCACTGGAATACTCGCAAAAATCTTGATCCTGGGGGCAGAATTTGCTTTCTTTAATACACTCTTCCAGTTGTCTGATATCTTTCAGACAATCATCGCATATAGCTATTTTCATACCTGTTCCCTCTTTATCTGCCGTGTTGTATCTGAAAATTATAGCATATTATACGAATAATTGTCTTTTCAAAATTGCAGTGCTCCCTATCATTAGCTTTAAATCATTACAAAGTTTTCCAAAAGTTAACGTCTATAATCTATATATCTTTCTTTTATCTGATACCGATTATAATCATTTCATATGATAAATGTTCAAGCTGCTGTTTTAAAAATCTGTATCATTAATGCATCATAAGAATCTATATTTTATCTATGAAGCATGAGTCTTATATACTGCCAGTTTCCATTTCCACTTTCCTTTTTTTATTGAAAAAGGCCGCTGCAAATCAACTTTGCAACAACCTTCTTAACATATTATTTATCTATATTATCATATGGAGGCATTTTGATCGGGTAATAAAGTGAATGAGAATATTAATACTCTTCTTCCCAATGATCCAGAATCTGCCGAATTTTTTCTCCGCACCGTTTTCCTTTACAGCTGCCATTGCCAGTATTCGTCATACTCCATACTTTCTCAACGGTATCTGCACCTTCAGAAATCGCCTTTTTTATTGTTTGTTTGGAAACACCTTTGCAGATGCACACCTTTGTCATTTTATCAATGATTTCTTGGTTATCCATAGATAGAATTTTCCTCTCTTAATCTAAACTTTACCGCTGGGCTATCCTGCTTGTGGAAAGTCCATTCTTAATCCAGCCCCGCAGTTTCAAGCTTATTATTATTTCTAATTATAAAGAGCCTATTCATACCCTTCTGCCACGGATATTGAAATTCTAAATAATCAATAATCTCACCAAATTCTGATAGCTGTTTCTTCCAATATTCTGTAGTTGCCTGTCGCAGATGAAGCACACCTTCTTCTTCATAGAGATTTGCCCCCGTTTTCTGATAGCCAAATGAATCAAGTTCCTCATTAGAATAATATGGGTTCATTTTGACAAACCAGTATCCGTCATGTTTCAATAGTTCATTTAACTTCAGCATTATTTCATGGGAAACATCTTTAGGCATTACATCGAGAACATTTGATAAAATAACTCCGTCAAACGCCTCTTTCTGAAACTGATCTAAGAACTCCTCTCCTGCAGTAAAAAAATGGGTTCTTTTATAATGGCTCAACCTGGCGGTTTCTTTTGCAAATTTAATCCCAGTTTCTGCTTTATCTACTCCAATAATCTGATGATCCGGTTGATATTGCAGATATTGAAACGAGACATCTCCTGTTCCGCAGCCAAAGTCTATTACTCGTTTCGTTTTGCTGGCAAACAGTTCCAATGCTTCGTCAAACATTGGTTCTACCCTTAATTCTACTCCTCTTAGATCTATTGGCTGATATTCTTCAAAAATCTTGTTCCACATATCTGTCTCGCGTTCATAGGCTTTCATGTCTAATACCTCCTTTGCAGTTGAAAAAGGAAGTGTACAAAAACTTTCCCTCTTATTATTATTTACAATCCCATGGTAAGGCTATTTCCTGACTTCTCCATTATTTATATTTTATGCTGATCATTACTATACTATATACTGTATCACCACTTTATTTAAAACGCAATATATATGAAAACATTTCAATATTAACTGTATCAGCACCAAACTCTTACTACAGGATGCCCCTTTACAATGCCTCTGTGACGCACCTAAACGAACATATTCAGCTTTCATGGCTGCTCGTATAAAGTTTTTCCCCTGATAAATTCTGGCACTAAAATAAGCCTATATACTTATTTTACAACAAGCATATGGACTTATTTAGATGTCAAGTGCTTTGCGGTTAAGTGAAAATCAACACACCTATCTGCACAACAAAGATCGATTTCATTTTTTTGATTTATCACATTTCATTTTTCTACAGTTAATAAAATACCCGCATCAATTTCAGTCATCTGCTCCATGGTCTCCGGATCATACACCATGAATACAGCAGTAGCGGTATGCTCCCCAGCTTCTGGTACCTGTTCCAGTTCTACATAAGCATTCCGCTCTCCCTGCTTCAGTATATCCGAACAAAACAATTCTTCCCCCGTGTCATCAAGAATTAATTTCACCTTTACATACTTCTCATTCTCTGTTGGATTTCCAATCATGAGATTGCAGCGTTTGCCACTTCTTGATACCGTGGGACCGGCATTCACCTGGATCATAAAATAAGAAGGCTCCTTTTGATCCTCACTCTGCGCCGGAACATGGGTTGGGAGTACATATTCTCCATCCTTTGCCCCCTCTGCGAACTGATAAGCTCTCTCCCTGCTGCCGCTTTGTGAGCAGCCGGCAGAGGGCAGGGAAGCAAGGGTAATTAACAGCCCGGCTATTATGGCTTTCCTATTTTTACTCAATGATTTCAACGCTCTCAATCACCACGTCTTTCTTTGGCTTTCGTTCTTCGGCTGATACCTTTACCTGGGTAATTGCTTCTGCTGCATTCAGTCCCTTTACAATCTGACCAAATACCGTATGACCATGATCCAGTCCCCAGGCACCTCCGACCTGGCGGTACCGCGCTGCGACAGGTGCATATTTTGCCTCATATTCGCTTGGTATGCCATCGGTTGCTATGGCCTGAATTTCTTTATTTAAGTCGTCCTCAAATTTCTGAATTTCCTCTTTACTCAACTCTTCTATACTCAGCTCTTTTTCCTGACTAAGCTCTTCCAAGTCTTTCAAACGCAGGTTCATTAAATCATTCATATAGCAGTTAGCCGGGATAATCCGGTCATCTTCCGGTATTTCCGCTCTTACAAGCAGATAAAACTGGCTCAAATTACTGTTGCGGGTATTGCCTCCGTCTCCGGCCATTGCGACCGCACCTTTAAAATGATACAGACCATTGTCCACCTCATCTTCAAACGGTTCCCCCCAAAGGCTTCTCTCCTCTGCTTCCGGATCTCCCGGTTTTCCGCCCTGGGTCAGCTCCCCACGCTTTGCATAATAAAACAGGCTGCCGTTATAGTAACCTTCTTTTGCTAAACCGATAAAATTCTCTACTGCTTTGGGAGCCTGTTCCGGGTACAGCAGAATGGTAACATCTCCAGCCGTTGTATGGAGAATTGCGTAAGGTCCATCGGATTCTGCTAACTGCGGATTCTCTGCCGGTTCTGCCTGAATGGGAAAACTGTCTGCAATATCCGGAGATATTTCTACATAGCTCTGTTTCTTCATGCAGCCGGTGACAAGCACAGCAGTCAGGCCCGCCAAACATACCAACTGAATGATCTTACTCTTATTTTTCATTCTGTACTTCCTCCATATCCCTTAAAACTCCATATACTGCATATCTGGCATTGTTATATTCATAAGAGCAGGTACAAAGTGCCAGTATCCGTTCATGTTCTTCTACTGTAACTGAGCTTTTAAATGTGGAAGAAACCAAAAGCTCTTTTAACCATTCCTCCCGCTCATCTGTACGTTCAAACATGAATGGAAAGGTTCCGTTCTGGCCATCCAGTATCTCTCCGGCAAATAAATCTACCCGGTAATCCTGATCCGGAGTATACAAATACAGAACAGGATGCTCCTCATAATAACTTTGTGTCTTATAACCAGAAAGAGAGGAGAACATCCGCCCTCCTCTGATGTGATGACCATATAAAATAGTCACATCTTCCTGAAACTCTTTCCGGTTCTGGCTCTCCATGAAAATAGAACCTATGATACTTGTCACACCGTCAGCAGTATGGTTCAGATAATAATCATTATCTGCCCCTTGTACAACCGGATAATCAATGTCAGTTTCCGGCGACCAGAGCCATCCTGCAATATCCGGATTCCATTGTAACAATGTCTCAAAATCCGGCCTTTTTCTTGTATATGTATTCACGGCCGTAATATCCTTATCACCGTCCATCACAGCAGCGGATTCCCGGAATGCCCTCTCTCTTATCTGGTTATATACCTGCTCTGCTAAAACCCTGGGTTTCATCTCCTGATAAAAATTCCAGCCGCAGAAAACAGCTCCCGCCAGACATGATAACGTCAGCCCCAAAAGTAATACTCGTTTATTCTCCATCCTGGTATCCTAATTAAGTACATTCACCTGAATCTTTACCTGAACCTGTCCAATATCTTCCAAAGACTCCGGATCGGTCGCAATGACCTGGGCCGTACAATCGTAGGTTCCAGCCGGAAGGTTTTTCTTTAGCTTTATCTTATCAATATACTGTCCCGGCTTTAAACCCTTACTCTCATACAGCACTTCATTCGTATCATCTCTGCGAATTACCAAACGGCAGAAATAACGGTTCTGCGGAATATTCTCCAATCCGATGGAACCTTCGCTCTTTCCATTATTGAAAACAGCTTTGGCATTCATGGATACATTAAACATACCTTCTTCCACAACGGAGTTAAGAAGCCCCTGAACTTCTGCGGGCGTTTTTCCCTGCAGAGAACCATCCTTAGCCAATTTGTCAAACCAGTACTTGGTTGTCGCATCCATCACCTGATGATTCGTATACCACCAATATCCACCGCCGGCGCCGGCAACAATAAGAAATAACAGGATCAGAAGAAGGGCCTTCTTCTTGCCCTTCTTCCTTTCATTTTTATTGTTTGCAAAACCGGTTCCCAGGGGTCTGTCAGTGGTTTTTTCTTGAGTAATTTGTGTTCCACTAAATTCTTCCAACTCTTAAACCCTCTCTTTCGACTGTATTAAGGAGTCCTTCTGGACGGATCAATTTCTACCTTATATTTTAACAGATATCTTGCTCTGGCGTTAATTACACCGGAGTCAGAAGTTCCGTCCATGTATTTTTGTACTTCAGCCTTGGTATATCCTTCAATCGGGAAGGAGGCATCCAGATACTTATCCACAAACCCAATACCTACGGCTCCGACAAAGGTAAAGTTACCGGACGTCTGCGTCTTCAAGGTTCCCAGAACAACCGGTGCTGCAGCAACCGTTGATTCTGCATAGTGCTGCAACGAGGTCTCTTGGAAATCAAATCCTGTGCCGCCGGTGGCATCATCTAAGCCTTTTACGGCCAGATACAACTCATTCTCAGCTGTTGTTACGGCCGCGCTTGCGGTCAGCTTCAGCATATCAGCCGGGTCCGCTGTAATACCTGTCTCTACCGTCTTATCCTCAAATCCGGTAATCGATACTTTCGCATCATAGACACCCTTGTTTTTAATCACATACTCCGGTGCGGTAAATAGATCCGTTTCTGCCGAAGAATCATTAACACTCATTAATTTGTTCGTACTGTCATAAGAACCTCTCCGACGAACAACAAGGTAAATATCAGCCGGTACTTCAACTTTTAAAACTTCCCAATCCTGTAATTCAAGAACAGCCGGGTCGTTCTCATCTTCTACCAGGAATAAGTTCTCCGGTACCGTACTTCCCAAATGGAAATGCCCATGCTCCGCATCAGCATTCGGATCATAAGCCGAGCTGCTGGTAAACCGTACCACATCTCTGCCTGGTACCGCATGATCCCGATCCATATCGATATCAAAGATCAGATCCTCCGGTATTGCCGCCGCCGTCTGAATCACGTGATCCGTTCCCCAGACCGGATTTTCCGCCGTCCCGGTGTTCACAGAGGTTAAGTAGAAGGCATTCTGATGACCAGCCATTTTCTCCGGAGCACTTGCAATTGTAAAGGTTCCATCCTGATATGCTACAGACCCTTTCCCTGCCTTGTTATTCTCAAATAAAGCACCGTCAACCGTCACCGTGCCGCTGTTTAAGATGGCACCGCCATGCCGGCCGCCAGAATCAGTATCCGAATGATAGGCAGGATCAGTATCAGGATTATAGGTATTGTTATTATTATAAAGGGTCACATCCGACAGAAGACTCAAAGTTCCGCCTCTCTCAACGGTTATTAACGGTGCCTTTGCCGCCTCCTTCCAACCTTCACTCCGATCCTCATCCCGGCCTACAACCGCACCGATGGGAAGATCGGTATCGGTCTTTGGTTCACTGTGTCCGTCAAAGTATACATTCGCGCTGAACCGGGCGTTTGCACCATCCCTGACATTCAGCAATGCACCGGTAAAGTTCTCCACATCATATTCCGCCGCTGCTCCCGCCGCCGGGTCCTCAATTGCAAAATCCGGCTGTATATATCGGACGATGTTAATCTTAGTGGTACTTCCCAGCCTATAAAGTCCGCCTGAGTCAAGATAAGACTGTCCCGTCATCTGGATATCACTGCTTACCTGAATGGTACCGACTGCATAAATCGTATTTCCGCCACGGGTTTCTAATAATTCAAAAGCTCTTGCCAGTGTTTTTACAGGAGACTTCGGAGTCGAACCGGCGTACCGGTCACCCTGAGTATCGATACCGTTTGTACCGTCAATATAGATGGCGATCGGCACCTGCAGTTCCAGGATATTCGAATAAGGTTCGGCTCGGTTTGTGAGACAAAAGAAATCTTTTATCCTCTCTTCCAGCAGGTAGTAACCTGCATCTGTGGCATTTGGCTCAGTTTGATAATGAACCATATCTCTGCCCATATACGGATCTCTTACCTTTACCTGGAACTTATCCTTTACCGGAGTACCATATACATCTACGGTTAAATAACGGCTGGTTTTATGACTTTCCACATTATCTTTGGTTCCGAATCCCTCCAGGAATACGCTTCCGCCAAAGTTCGTTTCACGACTGAAATGCAGGAATCCGTTGCTGTATACATCCGTACCTCCAGTCATGGATACCTTCCTGCCTTCAATCACTATACTGCCCAGTGCAAGATTGATAAATTCTGTATTTTCCAGAATACAGGTTCCTCCAGCCGGCTCTCCTCCAGCCGGCTCTCCTCCAGCCAGCAGCCCTACTCCGGCCAGCAGCTCAATACCTGCGCTGATGCCTTCCATAATATCAGAATCATTTAAGTGTCCGACTATATATTCCGTTCCATTCTTATCTTTTTCATTGACATTATTAGCAAACCTCGTTGTAGTTGAAACACTATTGGCCACACCCTCCACGCGGTTACATAACAGCTCACCGCTTCCTTTTACAGTAATCAGCGGAGACTGGGCCGCTACGGCCGGTGCCGCTAAAATTGGATTAATGCTGTCAGTGCCGATCGAATGGCCATCCAGATAGATGCCGCTTAAAGTAAGTATTCCTCCATCACCGATATAGAACAGACTGTCAAGCAATGTTTCATTGCTGTATCCGGCATACACGGGATCAGCCGCATCATACCCTATTGGCTGGGAATATCGTTTAAAAAACAGCTGCCCCCGGATGTTTACAACATCGCTCAAATCCTTATAGTATCCTTCATAGTGATAGGTTCCGTTGCCGTTGGAAACCTTAACATTCATCAGCTGAATATCGGCTTCTTCATCAATATCCAAAGTACCTGCAATATAAATGAGAACACCATTGGTATCAGTCTGATTTCCAATCGCCTCAAAGGTCCGCTTTAATGTCTTAAATGCCTTTTCCGGAGTTGTTCCATCATGGCTTTCCTCATCTGACCCACTCTGCCCATCCAGATAAATCACCTTTCTCAGACTTAATTCCAGAAGGGAAGGATTGGAACTGTTGTTCACAATATCATACAATGCATTGATCGAATCATCAAATGAATAATGATGTTCCAGTTCTGTTTCACCCGGCACTTTACCGCCGCTATATTGTATCAATGGACGGCCATTGTAATCATTGCTGATAGTAACCTGTAAAGGTGTTGAAGGTTCATAGGAAGCATCCGGCTGTATATACGCAGAAGTTATATTGGATGTACCATCTAAGTATACGTTACCGGATATGACCGGTGAACCGGACAGATAAAGCTGTCCGAGGGATGAGGGATTGCTTTCACTTGCATGGAGATAAATTGCACCTCCGCTCGTTGCGCTGTTCACTCTGATCTCACCCCCGGTGACCGTCAGGCTTCCGCCTTCGCCTACCTGGAAAGCACCTCCTTTTGAACTTAAATTGTCCGCTAAGTCATCTTCGGCAATATAGTTGCCGCTGTTGTTGTTATATGAAAAAACTGCGCCGCTATCTACTGTCACACGGATCCCGGTACGAATATTCACCAGGCTGTCACCATTATTTACCACACTGTCATCTATGACTCTTCTTCCCTGAACCGTGATATCTTTAAATGTCAGGTTACCGTCCGGCTGAATCAGATAACCGTGATATGCCCGCCGGGGCTCCGGTGTCTCAGATCCGTCGCTTTCATAAACAGGGAATCCGGTATAACGGCACATATAGGCAGTATTCGGTAGTGTCCAGACACTTTCACTGCTTGTATTAATTGCCTTGCCGCATACGTAAATCACATAATGTGCAGAGGTACCGTGAGTCGTTAATACCCCCTCACTCTTGGCTTTGGTAAAGCTTTTTACGGCCTGACTCGGCTTTAATCCGGTGTTCGTATCTTCCCCCTTCTCCGAATCAAGATAAACTGCCTTCATCAGAAGTAAGCACTGTTCTTCCTTTACCCCACTTACATTTCCGGCAGAGTTACTGGTTCTTCCCTGATCCAGTACATACGGATTCGACCGCACATCAAAATATGGAAGATAGGAAGTGACGCTTGTTACTTTATTGCCATCCGGTTCTACGACTACACTGCCTTTTCTAAAGTAGCTGGTTCCGGTTCCCTGATGTAAGTACACGCGGTAGGAACGTCCGGTCTGATAAATATAATCACTTACTTTAATGGCACTTCTAATATTGTTTAAATAAATGCTGTCACGGATATCCGCACCACCGCCATACAGTTCAAATCCATACTCGGCAACATAAATTGGCGAGTATATATCAATAGGCTGCTGTCCTGTTGCATTTGTCGTATTTTGGCTGATCTGACCGCCGGAGATGATCATCGAACTGCCAGAACCCTGATGGAAAATTGCACTGCCGTGTCCGCCTTCATTTCCACGGATAATTCCACCGCTGATTGTTACAGTACCATAATAATTTACGATCGCACCTGCTGCTCCCGGATCTGTATCGCTTGAAACAGACTTGTTATTCTCAATCAGACCGCCACTCATCTCCATACCACTGTTGCTGGCTATAGAAATCGTCCCCATATGGGCATTGGTATTATGTGCATTTGGAGCTTTTAGTTCATTATTTATTATCTGCCCTGATTTCATAATCAGATTACCCGGATAATCATTACTGACCCTCTGAACCCGTACCGCAGAGGTAACGGTGCCATTGGTGAAATCAGATCTCATTTCTCTTACCATATTCCGAATGGTTCCGCCGTCTATCTCAAGAGTACCGCCATAAACTCTCACACCCGATACTGCGGAATCGTAAACGGTGGTCATTACTGCCTTGTTGTTCTGCAATACTGCGCCTTCTAAAAGGACAGCGGTCCTTCCTCTACCAACCATCAGCAGCTGATCATCCAGGGCCGTTGTCAATACGATACCATTGGCTGAGCCGCCGTCTATTGTGATATTTTTAAACGTTACGGTAGATGCATAAACCGTACTGGTACTATCGTACAGCGTAATCAGTATACCGCCATACCCTTCATAACGGGTTACCAGTGGCTGCCATCTTTGTCCACTCAGAGAATTCGTTACGAATCCGCCGGAATCAAATGACCAGTCGTCATCCTCTGCCAATACGTTAACTGTTGAAGTACAGATAATGATATTCGCTCCGGTCGTATAATAACCGCCTCCCCGCAGCAGCTCTCTGGCACGTTTAAAGGTTCGGACCGCTGTAGATGGAGTGTTGCCAGCGTTGGCATCATTACCGTTACCTGACAGATAAACATTATTTTCTCCCAGCAGCACAAGGTTTGGTGACAGCTCGGCGATCGGCCGGCTGGCTGCCATTCCGTCAGCGCTGGCCTTATGGAAATATGCCAGCTGGCTGCCTTCACTGCCTAAGCTTGTAAGATCCGCAATACCCTCTGGTTTACCATCCGGCTGAACCACTGTCTTACCGGCAAAACCTTCAACCAGATGCAGATCATACTTTGGCGCCTGGCCGTCCGCAGCATGGGTCATTGTGATCGGTCTGGTACTGTCGTTCATATAAATCAGACCCTCAACCGTACTTCTTCCATCCAGCTCAATGTATCCATAATTATCAATTACCCGGGCCGCGTAGGAGCTTGATGAATAAGGGCTGTCACTGATCTTTACCAGCGCTTCTCCCTTAAGCCTCAAGGTTGCGTCAATCCCTAAGTAGACCGCATCTGTATTTCCCTGGATAGACGGTGTAGAAAAGCTTCCATTATCTTTAATTCCATTTAGTTCAATAATGACTTCATTGTGATAGCTTGTTGTGGAGTTTCCGATCGATCCTGCATAAACACCGCCGCCTTTGTTATTACAAATGGAAGCTGAATCATTTAAGGTAATTCTTGCTGTTCCGGCCCGATAATAGGAGGCACTTGTAGAACGCGTTAAGTAAATCCCCGAACTTGCTGTGCTGCCATTATTAACACTGGTGCCATTTCCGGATATTTTTGCAGTTCCGTTCATTGTCACCTGAATCGGACCGTTGGCATATATTCCGGCTCCTTGATTTCCGGAAGCAGCAACTGTGCTGCTGTAATAATCACTGCCGCCGATCATAGCATTGTCATTTAAAGTGATCCTTTGGTACCCAGTGGTTTCTGGCCAGATGACCGCTCCGTTCAGTGACCTGACCAATCGAATTCCTGTATTGGAGTTACCGGATATTCTGGAATCATCAGACATTTCTACGCTCAGCTGCGTTACACCTCCGTCCGAGTCCGCTTCGAGTAAACCATAATCATTCTGTTCAATTGCTGCACGGTCTTCCAGCCGGATGTTAATTGGCCTGCTGTTATTACCCAAAAAATAAATACCATCAATGGTTTTGCAAATCTTGCTATCATCTTTCATCAGAATATTAGCTGCTGCTTCGGCCTGGCTGATGGTTCTCAGTTCTATTCCGTACCTCCCCCCACTAATCTGGGCTTTCTTTCTCATTGAAATACGGATATCTATTCCTCCCTGCCGCTCAATCCCTTCTTCCATGCCTGTAATTGAGGCTGAGTCGTCGACTCCGTCAGTGTCCGCATTCAGTATAATTGTTGTATCTCTTGTAGTTGTGGCGGAACCTAGTATTAAAATACCGCGGCCGTAGCCATTAGCTCTGCCAGAATTCTGATTACAGATTTTTGCATTGTTTAACAATTCAACAGTCGTCGAAATTCCATAAACCCGGATTCCTTCAATGCCATATATGGTTGTACTTGTATCACTAAATATAATCGCCGCTTCATCCTGCATCTTTACCGATGCATTTACTGCATAATCGTCAATCGTTACACTTCTGCAATTAGCGGCTTGCGCTCCAAAAACAATGCTGGCCCGGTCTGACATAGTGAGAGAAGTATCAGCACCACCCATATAAATGCCATCTGACCAACCCCTCTCTGCATTCTCCATCGTTGCAATGCTGGCATCTTCTGACATATCAATCCTTGAACCACTACCTAAAATACGCATAGCGGATTGCACGTCATTGCCAACTTCTATTCTGGCCCTCCCCTTCATTTCAATGGTGGTCCTTGAAGAAGAGGAATAGATCAGATAGTCATTCAGCAGCGCGGAACCCAGTCCCGATATGATCGCACTGTTTTCAGCCATAGAGACTGAAACATCCATTCCATCAATATATATACCGCAGCCGGAAAAGACAGCAACCTTTTCAACCGTATTATCTGTGATAATCTTTGCCTCTCCCAGCATCGAAAGTTGGGCTGATGCACGCAACCAGACCGTACGCTGTGACTGGTTATTATAGAGCTGCTTATTCACATTACCATTCTCACTGTTCAGTGTCAGTTTACCAGAAATGTCCAGTGCACTGTAGTAATTATTCCTGATCATCGAATCCCCGGTCAGGGTCACGTGAGTACCTGCAGAACCATAGATCACCGGGCTGTTTGATTCCTGGTCAGAAAGAACGACTGCATCCGCCATTCCATCAATAATCAGCCTTCCGGCAGTAAATGACACTGTATTGCTGCCATCCCCAACTTTAATCATCGGCTGCGTCACAAAGGAGGCAAACCGGCGTACCTGCGGCTCATATACCGGGGACTCATTGCTTTCCTCCGCAATCGCATAATACTTATTGTCCTCTGTAAACAGCAGACTTTTATAATCAAGTTCCCAGTCTGTATCGGCGTTAATATCCACCTGGCCGCAAATGTAGATAAATGGTGCAAAGCCTTCCCTTTCTTCCTCCGGATAGGCATTGTCACGGATTACAGCTTCTTCGATCCTCTCTTTTAAAACCTCTTTCGCTCTATCAAAAGTTGCAACCGCATCAGCCGGCGAGGTACCTTCATTGCTGTCATCTCCACCGGTTCCATCACTTTTATATCCGGCTAAATACACACCCTGGCCAACAAGAATGACATTGGTTCTGTCGGCATTAACTGCATCTTTGAATCCGCCCAGTTCACTTCTTCTTGGCAGTTCACCACCGCGATAGTAATCCAGATTGCCCGTTGCATCCATTAAATCGGGATATTGATAGTCATCGTAGCGTTGCACTGCCGCTTCTAAATCAGGATCTGGTTCCATCATTACCCGCGTGGTTCCGTTTCCTAATGGTTTCAGTACTACGCTGCCTGATTGAGACGACTCTTTATTAAAATCAATCGGTAAGGCACCATAAGCATCATTCGGCGGCGCCGCAAGCACCGTCAGAGAAGAATTTCCTGAATTTAAAAAGATAACATCAGGATCAGCCCCATCTTTCCTTTCAGCAGTCACTTTGCTGAAATCAATATACTTATTATAGACGGAAGCGATTGACGTATCGTTAATGTAGATATTGTGCACACCTTCTACCTGCTCAGACGGATCCGGCTGCTTAAAATAACCATTAAAAATATCAATACCTGCATATCCGTTTAAGCAGAAGTTGCTTCCCTGTACAGCCGCACTGTTCTGGATTGGACCGGCAATATCCATCATAAATGACTGGCCGCGTGCAATAGAAATCCCTCCGCCATAGTCCGCATGGTTATCCTTTATTTCAAATTTTCCCTCTTCCGTTTCTGACAGATACAGCTCATTACTACTAGTTTCCAGATAAGATCCCAGATAAAAACCGCCGCCGCTATCGGTTGCGTTATTCCCTACAATGGAAGAATCCTGCACATAATAATGGCCATAGTCCATTCCCAGTGCGCCTCCAAACGCCGCCAGATTGTCAGAAACGACCATATTCCGGAAGAAGGCGTAACTGTTACTGCTTCTGGCAAAGATACCTCCACCCTTCCGACTCGCTTCATTATTACAGATCAACACATTCTTTGCATGCCATCTGCTGCCGTCATGACCGACACCACCGCCAGAACCATAATAATTCGTGTCAGCACGGGAGCTGATAGCTTTATTACCGCAGATTTTAATACCCCCCGGCTCCGTTGCCATCATATAAATACTGCCACTGTTTATGTGAAGCCCGCCGCTATACTGAGCTGCATTATTAATAATCTCAGTTCCATCTTCCAGAGTAAGCGTTCCACTGCCACCGAAGTAAATACCTCCTCCGCCACCTTCGTTAGTATTGCGTTTTGATCTTGCTTCATTTCCATCTATCATGGTTTCTTTTAGGGTCAAATAAACAGGCTTTTGAATAGTGTAGATCGCATAAATTCCTCCGCCGTGTGTGGCACGGTTATTAGAAACCGTTGTGTCTGTTATCGTAAGGCGATTACCACCGCCAAGAAATATTCCGCCGCCCCTGGCGTTAGTCACCATCGCAGAAGAGTATTCAGATCCCGTTTCATTCCCATTTATCATACTTCCGGTAATTGTATGACTGGTGATTACACTGGCTGCTGCAGCGACTTCAATATAGATACCGGCACCACTGATGTTAGCATATCCCCCACTTACATCACGGTTCCCTTTCACTAATCCGTCTTTCATGGAAAGTTTGCCGTTTGCCCCTACATAAATTCCGACTCCACGGATTACTTCTGTATATCCATTGCCGGTATTGCTGGCATGATTATCAGAGATGGCCGCATTATTAATATCCAGTTCACCATTCGTATAGATACCTGTACCATTAGCCAGATATGTTTCATTGTTACTAATCAACGTTTCTTTCTGTTCACCGGTTCCGTCACCGATTTTTACGATTGTGCCGGTATTCGCACAAATACCGGCTCCTTGTGAGCGCAGGAAGCTGGTATTTATCTTTGAAACAGTATGTACCAGTATCCTGTTATCGGAAATCTTACCCTTATTCATAATAAAAGCTGTTCCGGCATCCACAAGATAAACACCGGCGCCATATTGATAGGTCTGATTTCCGGTAATGGTTCCGCCATTCATGGTAAACCGGGCTCCGCCGCTTAAGGCCACACCGCCTCCAGCTTTATGATCCGTTCTTCCTGCTTCGTAATAATCTGCACGGTAAGAATTGTTCTTCTGAATAAAACCATTGTTCATCTCAACTTCGGTACCGTTTCCGGCAGCAACCACACCCTGTTCCCGGTTCTCAATCGAACCAGTCCAGCCCGCTTCCATTACAAAGCGGCTGCCTCCGGTAACCGTTACGTGGTTACCCAGGGTAAGAGCTTTTTGATCAAAACCGGCACTCTTAAGACGTGTTCCGTTCAGAGTCGTCTCTCCCCTTAAGTTCAGGGTTCCGCCTTCCTCTACCTTAACCGTAACACTGTCAGTATCGTCCACCATATTACGGATATAAACGTCACGTATGCTTAAAACACCGCTTCCGGTTACTTTGATTAAAGTCTTTGGAACTTCGTGACGCGGTACATTTGTGTTTCCCTCTCCCTGACTTGCAATTTTGTCAATATGAGATACGACCTCTGTCTTAACATCAGTCCTTCTCGCATCGTCATAACGGGTTTCCAGCTCCCATTCCGGTTCGCCGGCAGAGTCTACGGTCACAGTATTACAGATATAGATCACTTCCGGCATCGGAAAATCAGCTTCAATTTTACTTAATGCCGTACTGCCGGCTTTCGCTGCTTGCCTGGCCTGCAGACTTATGGCCATCTGAGTCTGCCAGACAGCTCTTGCCCTGGCCCAGGTTTTCACCGGATAGCTGCAGGTTGCGCCATAATATCTGTCATCGCCGTTCACACCGTCAATATAAATACTGTCAAAGTAATAAATTGCATAAAGTTCAATATTCTGAGCCTTTACAATACCGTCATCCTCATCTGTATCCTGACGCAGAGACCAGTCAATACTGGAAAGACCGCCGTTTGCTGCAGACCGGTTGGCACTGTGCAGCTTTATCCTGTCAAGCAGCGCCTGACCTACGGAATCTGCTTTTTCTGCTTTTTCATCCGGATCCTCAGCCCCGGTGATTGCTGCTTCTAAAGCTCCGCCAGGTACGATTACATCTGCATACCGGTATTCTACGCTGTTGATACCGCCAAAGAATACTCTTAAGTCCCCGTCATAGAAAGCATCCACACTGCATACCTGAATCGGGTGTGCTGCCAGATCAGAGAACGCACTCAGCTGAATATATCCCTTTTCTTCCGTCCTGACATTTTCTTTGATGATAAGATCTCCCTCATTTACCCGAATCGTCTGAGCCTCGGACTCATTATCGCTTCCGCTGTATATTCCGCCAAGAGAAAGATCTTCTATGATCAAAGTTTTGTCTTTGGGTACGATGATTGCCGGCTGTGCGGTAGAAGTCCATGTACCAAGAGTGGTGATCCGTGAAGTTTCGATTGATTTTAAATAAAACTCTCCGCCCGAAAGCTGCGTTAAATATTCACCGGCGTCAGGATCGCCTAAATCCAGGGACTGCATGGCTACAACAACACCTTCGACCTTCCTGGCCTCCTCGGCCGCCTTTTCCCAGGTTTTATACGGAGCGGCCGGGGCTGTTCCATCGTACAGGGAATCACTGCCGGCCGGATAATTCACCCCGCCGATATTCATAGACGCTCCCGGATTCCAGTAGACAACGGTTTTGGCAGCTGATAAAGCACGGCTTGCAATCAGAGTCTTACTGGTCAGAGTCTCTACCTCAAAGCCTACCTCAAAGAGTTGGGGTGCTTCCTCTCCTGATCCTGTATCCTGAACCGCCTCGGTCTCAACCTGCAGGCTCCACTCATCGGATTCCGCCAGAATAAAGTAATCTAAAAACTCTTCCGCAGTTGCATCATCTGCATAAAGAGTTTTCACCAGTTCACGTGATACTGCCCTGCCATCATCTCTTACTTCCAGATGATATTCACGGCTGCTGCCGTCAAATTCTTCCATTAATTCAATAACCGGCGTTCTCCAGGTACTGGCGGACATCCGGTCTTCCAGCAGCTCAACATTCTCTTCGTCAGTATCTATTTTATAATGGTCCATATGAAAGGCCGCTTCTCCTGCCGTTCTCTTTTTGCTGGCGGCTGAGAACAGAGACTGTGGCGGAAGCGCCTTCTTAATCTGCTCATCTTCTTCTGCCCTGTCTTCTGTTTCCATATCACCGGAAGGAGCCGCAGTAGCTTCTTTCCACTTTATATCTTCCGGCTCACTGCTGTAATCCATTATAATATTGCCATTAAGATTGACGTTCTGTCCCATTTGAAGGACGCCGCCCCGAACATAAATCAGATTTGTCTCATCAGATTCATCAGCCGCTTCTTCCGCCGCTTCTTCCGCTTCCAGCAAAACATTCATCAAAGTTAATTGTCCGCCATTCACATAAAACAGCGCATCACTCTGATAAGGGCGTTCCGGCCAGGATGCAATGCGCATATTCCCTGCATTCAGCACATACAGCTCTCCATCCGCCACTTCCATCGGATTCATTGCATAAATAGTAATGTCAGAAGAATCCAGTCCCTGGTTCTCCATCAGCTTTTTTGCGCGTTCAATTGCCTTTTCCAGAGTTTTTACAGGCCTTGCCGGGCTCAGTCCACTGGCAGTATCCCTTCCCGCTCTTACCCTGGCTGAGTCTGCATCGGATGCCGTTGCTTTGGCATCGGCTGCGGTCGCTTTGGCATCTGATGGGGTTGCCAGTTCTGCAGGCAGCTGACCGCCCGGATTCCAATAGATTGCATAGCCTTCTTCATCAAAAGGCTCTAACGGCAAAGTTTTTTTCATACCTGCTCCGCCCGGAATCGGTTCTAATGGCAGCGTTTCCTGTATGCGGTCTGCTGAAACTGCCCCATCTTCCATTGGTTCTAACGGCAGTGTTTCCTTTATACGGTCTGTGCCGTCTTCCATTGGCTCTACCGGCAGTGTTTCCTCTATACGGCCTGTTTCATCCTTCATCAGTTCTAACGGCAGCGTTTCCTGTATGCGGTCTGCTTCGTCTTCCATTGTTTCTAACGTTAGTGTTTCCTGTATACGGTCTGTTTCATATTCTATTGGTTGTTCTGATGACAGATCTTCCTCCATGCTGCCTGATCCATCATCATTTTGTTCTGCTGGAAGCATTTCTTCTATCCGCTCATTTTCCATTGATATAGCTTCTGCCAGAACTGTAAGTTCCTGAGTTGGGAGGATCATAAGTAAGCATAAAAGGAATGCTGTAACTCTTTTTAATTTTGCCATCCTAATCTCTCCTTTTCGTCTCTTTGCTCTCGTTTTCCAGCTTTAACAGTTTCCAGATCCCTCCTCCTGCAATCAGGAAGAACAGGAAACCAAACGCCCAATAACGAAGAACTCCTTCCACACCTGTTTTGGGAATTCCGCCGGTTCCTGTTTTTCCCTCGGAATCAAATGGAGGTATTTCATCTAAACTGGCAGGAGGATTCTTAACGGAAGGAGTGCTTCCTAAAGAGCCTCCTCCCGAAGTGGTTTTACCGGGCGAGGTTCCATGATCACCGCTATCTCCATCCTTCTTCTCCTGATACAATTTTACGGTAATTGTCTCCGGAACCTTATCCCCCTTCAATATATAACTACCGGTATGGGGATAGGGGAGCCATCCTGCCTTATAAACCCGGAACTGAATATTATTATCGTTTAAATACACTAACGTACCATTAAAAGTATAATTCCCATCGTCATTAATAAACTGGTCACTGTCCGGCACGGAAGAGTTCATGTTATATGCCACATCCAACTCATACATACCGTTACTGTCCGTTAAGCCAAACAGAACATAACGGTTCAGACTTGGGATAAAGATTTCCACCGACACACCTGCAATCGGATTATTGAGGTCTCTATCTAAGATCAGAAAACGTAATTTTCCCATATAATCAACGACCACACCTGCCATAATATCGGTCTTCCCATTTCTTTTTGGCACTGTTCCTTTGCCCAGACTATTGTCCCCTGCCCAGACAGGAAAACAGACAAACAGAAACAACAGGCCACATATCAGCCATGATAAAAGGATTTTCTTTCTGCCCATAATACCCACCTCCGTTCTACCGCAATGTATTTATGGGTAAGGCTCAAAACAGCCAGCCGTGTCCTTTTTTCAGCCCTTCGATTTATGCAGGCTTTACTGCTGTTTTTTCTTGCAAATCTTATCCGTTTTCTCTTGACTCTTTATCCGCAGACTTAATAATTACAACTACCTTCCAAGCTGTCTCACCTGCATATTCTTCCCCTTGTGTATAAAAATTCCAGACTGCAGTACAAGGGTAAAACCCTTGTTTAAGGCCGCCGGTCAAGTGAATTTCTTCTATGTAATATCCAGGATCAATCAAGCCGGATTCATAAACCACTTCTCCGGTTGCATCCCTTACGATCCTTACCGTGCAGCCAAAATCATTCTTTCCATCATTTGCGATCCTGGCTTTTCCTGGTGCATCCGCATGGTCAAAGAAAATCTGGCGTTCCAGAGAAACATATTTCATATTTTTGACCAGTTCCCGGTTTCTCAAATCTCTTACAATTGCATCATCTTCACCCCCGGCCAGCTCCTGCTTCCATTCAAGTTCTGATTTGGCATATTCTGTACGGGTCTTCTGATTACTGAACATTTTCTGTAACCCCCTGCCTGAAAAAAACGAACCGGACAGCAAGCAGATAACCGTTATGAGCATTAAGCAATCACGAAACTTGCTGTTATTTAACTTCATTGGTAGAAGAGGCCATCCATTACATGAAGTACGATTTTTACACTTATCTCAGAAATCTTATCCTCAGTTTCATCCAGAGAATATGTAGTAAAGTGTGCTGTCGCCTGATAATCTCCCGCCTGAAGAGTTTTATCTAATTTGATATACTCAATATAAAATCCCGGATCAATCACTCCCGACTGATAAATAACTTCTCCAGTGCCATCCAGTATGATATCTGCCTGAAAGGAATAACGGTTTGCCGCAATATTCTCAATCGCAATCCGCCCCTTCTTTCCGCCATATTCAAATACCGGTCCGGCTGCGATTCCGATATCTACCATACCCTCTGCTACCTTTGCATTTAATATATCAGTGATTTCCTGATCTGTTTTACCCGGAAGCATACCGCCTAAAGCCAGCTCATCTCTAGTTAAGCGGCCTAAATTATCGTCTTTGGTCATCTGATAGTAGATCCCTGCTCCAACTCCAATCAGAAGCAACAGAAGAAATATAATGATCCATAGTAACTTACTTTTTTTCTTATCGTTTTGTACTGCCATCTTTTCTATCCTTTGCTTTCTTTCTATTTTCCGGTTACTTACGGTGTTTCTTCCGGAAGTTCTCCCGGTATTACCTGCCAAAAAACCGCTCCTGCTTTTAACGACTCTTCGACCTGCTTATACTCGCTCTGCATTCCGCCTACTTTGACATCTACTGTGACATATGTCTCTGAAGGTACATTGGCGGTTCCCGCAGCAGTGTATCCATGTGTCTGCACATCTTCCGGTGCATTCAAAACAATTTTATCTGCATACCAAAATACATTCTTAAGCGCCGTATTCCCATCTTCATAGCTTATTGTAACTTCTCCTGGATCAGAAAAAGCAACATTGTCAATCAGCATCTGATACTCTTTAAAATTAGTCTGTGACGATACTCCATCCCATGTCGGATCATAGCCTACCGCCTTCCAGTAATGCGTCTTCCCTTCATCACTGTCATAGCCGGCAATAAAAGGCTTTAACTCAACCGGCAATCCCTCTCTTGGCGGATGCTCTTCTTCCAGATACTCTTTTCTTACATCAGTTGAGTAATTCAGGATTGGGATGGTATGTTCCGAAAACGTCTGCAATTCAAACTCTGCGGTTATTCCTGCTCCGGAACCGGAAGGTACGCTGACATGTACTTTTACATTCGGCACAAGTAAATTTCCATTCTCGATTGACACCGGATATGTATCACTGCTGTCAACACTTCCACGCACTACAAATCCATACGCCAACGGTACGGTTACCGATACCCTTGCTTCTGATGGTATCTGAGTTACACTCAACCACACGTTGGACGCAGGACCTTCGCCTGCTAACGCAGAAAAGCACAGGCAGCCCATACATATAAGTCCAACTACTGTAAGTCTGACTTTATATTTTTTCCATCGTCTCACAGGGCTCATTTATCTTCCTCTTTTCCATCATGGCTGGTTTCGGAAATCTCTTGCAAGTAAACTGTCCTGCCCCCGCGGTTTATTTGCAACAAATCTCCGAAGAATCTCCTTTCGGAGATTCTTCCGGGATTTTTCTTAATCACTATCAGGGTTATGTATGCTCTGTGAAATTAATTATGGCTGAAGGTAATCCTCGTTAGGCGCAGTGTCAACATCAGCCTCGATCACTGTACTGACTGTCCATACGATAGTACCGATCTTTGCAGACTCTTCTACCTGCTTATACTGTTCCAGTTCTCCGCCTACACTTACGTCAAACGTTGCATAGGTAGTCTCTCCTGTGGTTGCATACTTGGTGACAGAATCAACGTTAGCTTGTGAGCCCCCCAGATCTACGTCAGGCGCTGCCAAAGTAATAGCATCGTCGTCATCCAACTGAAGTCCGCCGTTCGCCGCCAATGTATCAAATGCGTTGCCGTTAAGTTTTACATTGTAGTGCTTAAAATTAGTTTGTGCAGCAGTTGTTCCACCGCTGGTTGTATGCGTCCAGTATTTTCTGAATGCAGCATCACCATCATTCTTGATGTTTCCGTTAATCTTAACCTCCAAACCTATTCTTTCTGAACCATTAGAGGCGGTAGAGTAATTCGTAAATGGCAACGCTCCTTCCTCAGTAACAGACCCTTCTGTCTGCAGCTCATAAACTGCGTCTGCTCCACTCGTTGACGGAGTAGTTACTTTTACCTTTACATTGGGAAGATAAATGTCTCCGTCCGAATTAACCCCAGTACCGGAACCAGTTGTAGCTGTAGTACCTTTTACTACGAATGCAAACAAAGTCGGAACTTCTACTCTGATTTTTGCATCCGGATCATCAATAACAATACCTGCCCATACCTCCGTGCCATCTGTTACCGGAACAGCTCCTACTCCCAGATCACCTGGAGCTGCCATTGCCGGCATCACCATGCTTGCTGCCATAGCGCCAGCTAATAATGCTGTTGTAAGTCTCTTCTTCATTCTTCTTTCTCTCCTTTTCAATAGATTTTAGTTATAATAAAAAGAGTATCTCTTTTTATTCCATTGTGACCATCAAAACGTCTGTTTCAAACTACACCACTGCTCCCGCGTATGTTTCCATTTCCCTTTTCAAATCTGCGTAATAATATCGTCCCACCGGCAGCACCTCCCCTGTATCCAATGTTATTTTTTTAAATGAAATATTTCTGATATGAGATATTGCCGCCACATAAGACTTGTGGACTCTTACAAAACCATAATCCGTTAACCTTGATTCAATTTTTCCTATTGATGAATAGAAATGAAACTGGTCATTATCGTAACAAACGGTCACAATCCGTTTTTTAACTCCAAAGTAATGTATCTTTTTAATCTCAATCTTTCGGAATTCATCGGCACCTTTACATAAAATGTATTCCGTTTGCTTTTCTTGTACGGATTTTACTGCCCGCATGAAAATATCTTCAATTTTGTCTACCGTTGTCTCTCCTTTTACTACATAGTGCAATGCTCTGACATCAAACGCCGTTGTATAAAAGTTTTTTGAGACTGTAGAAAATATTATTTCACCGATATATCCCTGATCTCTCAGCTTTCCGGCAACCTCGTCCCCCTGCATCCCGCTCATATTCATATCCAGATAAATAATGTCCGGATAATTCTTTGGATCCTTCAGACATAGCAACAGTTCTTCCCCTTTGTGATATAAAGAAAACACCGCATCGACTTGATGAATTGACGATAACTGTTCCAACTGCCGTTTACATCGTTTCAGCTCTTGTTCATTATCATCGCAAATTGCAATAATCATGCTTTATCCCCCTTTATCAATCAAGTGCCGTTTTGTAAGCGCTTACATTTTATTGTTATAGACAGGTATTCGTAGCTAGCTAATTAACATATGCATATAGCCGTCTGTCTGGGCTTTGCATAGCGGTCGCCCGTTCTCGTGCAGACTTTAAAAAATATCAGCCAGCCTCTGCTGGGACACGACTGCTTACGGCCATATTGACCATTTTTCTGTGAAAATCGTAATATTCCTCCAATATATCTGCGCTCCCACCGTCGGAGCAGCACATCCAGCTCATGGCCAGGGAGAACATGGCCCGTGCCCACAGGCGGGAAAAAAATCGGGTGTCAAAATCCGGGATTTCTCCTCGCTCGATCAGTCTGTCGAGGATATACTGAACGCTCCGTGCACTTTCGTCGTGCAAGCCACTTACAACAATCGCACCGGCCTTTTCGTTCGTAAATTGCTCCATAAACAGTATGCGGTATGCCCGCCGCATGAAGTCCTCATCTTCCTGTTTGAAATTGGGAAAGCACCGGCTTAAAAGCTCCCGTGGTGAAAGCGTGCCGATGAGGGGGTCCACCTTTTCCGGGGTCAGCAGGTAACCTTTCAGTATTTCAAAAAAACGGTCCATGATCCCATCCAGTATCGTACCCTTGCCGTTAAAATACCGGTATATGACCGAATCGCTGATGCCCGCCGCCGCGCCGATCTCGCGCACAGTCGTCACGTTATACCCTTTCTCGGCAAATAACCGGGCAGCCTCGCCAAATATCCGTTCTTTTGTATCTGTCATAATCTTACCCTCCTGATCCCAGCTTAAACTTTCCTCATGACCGGAAAACGGTAATTGCCTCCTGTCCGGTTGTCGGTAATTTTATGCGTAAAAATCCTTCCTGTGGCGCTTACTTTCGTTCGCTCACAGAACAAACGGCATCATCCATTCTCTATATAGGCAGTGGTTCGGCCCTGTCGGATAGTATCTCGCTATTTTATAATTTTCTCACTAAGAATATTATAAAATGGATTTTACTGGAATTATATTGTTCTTAAATTGTTTTTTTTTGTTCCTAATTTGAATTTATATTTATTATCCACTTACGGGTCACAATAACCTCATAATGTTAAAACGGCCGTCTGCATTGAGCTGCTGCTCAAACATACGACCGTTTTCATGGATATTCAGTTGTGGAACCAGTCTAAGCTTCCTTTGATCTGACAGCAATGATCATACTCCCGACATTCTAATGTGGCTTTTATGTATAGACTATGATTAAAATTGCGACAGCCCTTTATTTTTGATACTTTAAATATTCCCGTGTATAAAAAGATATCATATTGACGCTATTACATAATAGCGATATAATTATAGTAGAATATTGATAGAATAAAGATAGGAGGCTGTTATGATTATTAAACCAAGCACTACCCTAAGAAATGATTATGGTACTATTGCTGATCTGGCTAAAGAAGAACCTGTTTATATTACAAAGAATGGAGAGGGTGATTTAGTTGTTATGGGCATTGACCTATTTGAAAAGATGGAAGAAACATTTCGATTAAGAAATAAAATTTATGCTGCCGAGCAGTCCAGGCTTTCAGGAGCAAAGACGTATTCTCTTGAAGATATGGAAAAGGAGTTTCTGACGGTTGAAAACGTACCAGGTTGAATTTTTAGAACCAGCTGCAGCTGAGTTGAGAGAAATTGAGGATTATTATACTGCTGAATTTAGTTCCAGATCAGGAAAAAAAACAGCTGGCAAAATTGTTAAGGCAGTAAGAAAATTAAAGAAATACCCTTATTCTGGTGTAATGATCCGGGATAAGGAGTTGAGTAAACAGGGATATAGAACGATATTCGTTGATAGCTTTGTTGTTGTTTATCGTTTGATAGAGGATGTAGTATTTATATATCATGTAGCAAGTACACAAACAGAATATACATTACTATTCAAGTGATTGACGAAAAAAATCATTGGGGACTATTTCCTCAATGATTTTTTTGTATTTTTTATTTACTTATAAAAATGGCTTTAAGTCCTTGTAAAATAAAGAAAAAATACAAATTTTAATGCTTTCACTATTATTAGCGGTCGATGGAAACTTCCCATACTCTGGAGGTTATCTTTCGGAAGAACGCGATATAACGAACTGAAAAGGCAGGTACGTGGAATTACCAACACTATGCTTACTCGCTCTTTGCAGGAATTGGAAAGTCATGGACTGATTGAACGAATCCAATATTCGAAAATTCCACCAAGGCCAGGTTCCTCCGGGAGTACCAGGGTCTTTGTTCATTCCCCCAATACCGCCCTCAAAAGGAAGTTCGCAAATTTGACTCCCGTATATATTGCGTAATTTGAACCCAAAACCTAATGAGTTACTAAATCGAAAAACTCTGCTCCGGCTTACATTCACCATGATCAGCGAATGATCCTTCCATCTATCAATACCAATTCTACAGCAGAGGAATAATCCAAAGGAGACCCCTGATATACCACAATATCCGCATCTTTGCCGCATTCTAAGGAACCCACCCGGTCTTCGATCCCTAAATGCCTGGCTGGATTGATGGTAATTGCTTTCAACGCTTCATATGGATCCATTCCGGCCTTTACCGCCAGTCCGGCGCACAGAGGCAGGTACTGCTGGGGAATCACCGGTGAATCAGTAATAATGGAAACCATGCAGCCCGCTTCCGAAAGAATCTTTGGCGTATCAAATGTCTTGTTCTGCAGTTCAAATTTGGTGGCATGAGTCAGGGTAGGCCCCACCGCGCAGGGATAGTTTTCCTCTGCCAGCTCATCCGCAATCAAATGGCCTTCGGTACAATGCTCTAATGTCATCCGAACCTTAAATTCTTTGGCAATCCGGATTGCAGTCAGGATATCATTGGCCTGATGGGCATGTGCCTTTAAGGGAATGCTTCCGTCAAGCACCGGAAGCATTGCTTCCAGCTTCATATCATAAGCCGGCCTTTTTAATAAGTCATCTCCGGCGGCTTCTTTCCGTTCTCTGTAATCCAGGGCTTTTAAAAGCATCTCCCGCAGCTTGGCGGCGGTAGACATCCGGGCAAAGTTGTTCTTATCCCTGTAACACCGCTTGGGATTCTCTCCAAATGCACATTTCATGGCAACCGGATCCCTTACCACCATGGAATCCACCCGTTTTCCGGTGGTTTTCACTGCCATAAAGGTTCCTCCCAGCACATTGGAACTCCCTGGCCCTGTGCCTACGCAGGTAACCCCCGCCCTGGCCGCCATATATACCGACGGATCCATTGGATTGAAGCTGTCGATTCCTCTCAAGTGAGGCGTGCAGATATCGTTCATCTCGTTGTGATCCTGCCCTTCAAATCCGATCCCATACCCGCTGACCCCCAGGTGGCAGTGCGCTTCCACAAATCCAGGATACAGATCCTTGCCTGAAGCATCGTATAGTTCAGTTCCCTCCAAAACGTCAATTCCCGTACCGATCTCTATGATTTTTCCCTCATCAATCAGGATATCTCCTTCATAAGCCTCCCGGCTTACCATATCATGAATCATACCATTCTTAATACAAAGCATTGCTTTCTATCTCCTTTCTCATTGTTTATTCGGGGCTATCCGGAACTGCTCCTCTTATTTGCAGTAGTGAAGGCTCACTGTTCCATCCTCGTTATACACCACCGCCTCTCTTTTCATGAAGAGCCGGTCAATAGCCTCCAGATACGCCTCCTTTGAACTGAAATAAGGCCTACTTTCCTCAATCACCTTTTTTGCCAGGGCCCCATCATCTTTTAAGAGCATATCTAAGGTCACAACCAGACACTGGGCAGGTTTTAGGCATGCCAGTTCTTTATCCGCAATGTAGTAATCACTGCCATGCCCTGTTCCCGCAGCACCTCCCGAATGAGGATGTACCACCGGCATAATGGCGGATAAATCCCCCATATCCGTGCTCCCCGTTCCCCATTTGCCATCCATATCCACGCTGTCCGGACCTGCGACCTCTCTCATGGCATCTGCAATGACCAGAGAAAGATTCTTATCATTGTTCAGAGGAAAATAACCGGGTTGATCGTCAATTTCCACCTTACAGCCCATGGAAGCAGCGGCGCCAGATACCGCCAGATTCACTTTATTGTTAAAGGTCAGAATACTCTCATAGGAAGCTCCCCTGACATAGCTTTCTATCCTTGCCACTTCAGGTATGGCATTCACCGCCAGCCCTGCTTCTGTAATAATAGGATGAAAACGGATGTGTTCCCCATCAGGAAACGTCTCCCGAAGAGCATTGACGGCGTTGATGGCACAGGTCGCCGCATACAGGGCATTCTTCCCATCCTGGGGCGCTCCTCCCGCATGGGCGGAAACTCCCTTAAAGGTAATGTTTTTTGTGACACAGCCGTTGCTGCCTCTGCTTACAGCAAGGGCTTTTCCTTCATCAAGTTTCCCGGAATGGATCATCATCGCCATATCTACCTGGTCAAAGTACCCTCTGTAGATATATTCGACCTTACCTCCGAAATATGTAATGATCCCCTTTTGTCTCAGTTCCTTGCGGTATCCCAGCTCAATCAACTCCTCTGCCGGAACGGAAATCAGACGAATGCTCCCACACATACCTTCCAGTGCCTCAGGCTCTTTTAAGGCCGCCGCCACTCCGATGAGAGTGGCGCACTGGGCATGATGACCGCAGGCATGAACATAAGAGGTATCAGGATCGGCCTCAGGATGGTTTCTTACGATCAGAGAATCCAGCTCTCCAAGAATCGCTATCTTCGGTCCCGGTCTTCCCGTATCTAAATCAGTATAAAATCCCGGAATGTCACCGGCCTTCCTTAAAGTGTACCCAAGCTGCTCAAACTTCTCTTCCATGTATGCAGAGGTGTTCCACTCCCGGAATCCGGTTTCCGGATGCTTCCAGATATAGTCTGCAGTTTCGTAAATCATTTTCTCATATTTCGCTGTCAAAGCCATCAGCCTCTTTGATTTTGTCATATTCCCCTCCTATTTATATAGAAAGCAGGCAACCATGTGGCCGCTTCCAGTATCCTTTAACAGTGGCTTTTCTTCTCTGCACCGCTCCATACATTGTCTGCAGCGCCCTGCAAGGGGACATCCCCTTTGCTCGCCAATAGGGCTTTTAATATCTCCCTCCAGCAGAATTCGGTCCCGTTTCTCAAACGGACTCTCCGGAGGAATGGCGGAAAGCAGAGCTTTTGTATAGGGATGCAAAGGATCATTATAGATCCCATCCGATGTATGGAATTCAACCACCTGCCCCAAATACATAATCATGATCCGGTCACTGACATATTTGATAATCCCCAGATCGTGAGAAATAAAAATGTATGTCAGCTTATGCTCAGCCTGTAATTTCTTAAACAGGTTGAGCACCTGAGCCTGAATGGATACGTCCAGTGCGGATACCGGCTCATCACAGACAATCACTCTTGGTTCCACGGAAACCGCCCGTGCAATATTGATCCTCTGCCTCTGTCCTCCTGAAAATTCATGTGGATACCGTTCCATGTGCTGGATATCCATGCCTACCTCCCGCAAATAATCCAAGGCCTTACGCCGCCGGTCTCCAGCGGAATCTCCCAGTCCATGGGCCATCATGGCTTCCTCAATGGAATAAGCCGCAGTCCTTCTTGGATCAAGAGACGAATAGGGATCCTGAAATATCATCTGAATATTCCGGCGGGCCTTTTCCTTCTCTGCGCCGGTTAAGGTCCAGAGGTCTTTCCCTTCATAGAAGATGCTTCCTCCGGTGGGCTTATGAAGCTGCACCAGACATCTTCCCAGAGTTGACTTCCCGCAGCCTGACTCACCGATGACTCCAAGGGTTTCTCCCTCATACACCTGAAAGGATACTTCGCTTAAAGCATGAAGCATTTTGCTTTTCTCTGAAAATCTCCTGCTTTTGATTACGAAGGTTTTACTTAATGACTCCACGTTTAAGATCGGTTGTTTCTGTTCCGTCGCGGTTCACCTCCCCTCTGATCAACTGATTGTTTTTTGTCTGCCTGTGGCAGGCCACAAAATGTTCCGGACTGACCTCCAAAAGAGGAGGAACCTTATGTCTGCATATTTCCTCCGCATAAAGGCACCGATTGTAAAAACTGCAGCAGCCCCCTGTTAGCCGGAGATCCGGAGGCATGCCCGGAATCGTGACCAGAGCTTCCTTTGACGAACTCTTAAGCTTTGGCATTGAGTCTAAAAGCCCCCAGGTATACGGATGGAGCGGTTCTAAATATAATGTTTTTGTATCCGCATACTCCACAGTAGTACCGGCATACATGACCATGACCGTATCACACATATCCCAGACAATTCCCATATTATGGGTGATCAGAAGTATGGCGGTGTTTAATTTTTTCTGAAGCTCCTTTAGCAGTAAGAGCACCTGAGCCTGAACGGTTACGTCAAGAGCAGTAGTGGGTTCGTCGGCAATGATCAGTCTGGGATTTCCAAGTACGGCCATTGCAATGATGACTCTCTGGCACATTCCTCCTGACAGCTCATGGGGATATGCTTCCATCCGCTTTCTTGCCTCCGGGATACCTACCAGCTTAAGAGCCTCTACCGCCATCTCAAAAGCCTCTTTTTTTCCTGTTTTTTGATGGGCCAGGATCATTTCCACCATCTGATAACCGATCTTAAATACAGGATCCAGAGAAGTCATGGGATTCTGGAATATCATGGAGCATTCTTCTCCCCGGAACCTTAAGAGTTCCTTTTCAGTGAACCTCCGGATATCCTCTCCTGCAAACAAAATCTCCCCTTCCACAATCCTGCCGGTTTTTGAAGGCATTAAACGCATGACAGAAGCGCTTGTCACACTTTTGCCAGAGCCGGATTCTCCCACAATTCCCATGGTCTTTCCCTGCTTTAAAGAAAAACTGACCCCATCCACTGCTTTGGATACACCGCTGGCCTGGTAGAAATAAGTTTTCAAGCCATTTATCTTTAAGAGGATTTCTTCCTGATTCATTCCTGCCTCCTTCTACTGTCTCATTTTAGGATCCATTACATCGCGGATCCCGTCTCCCAGTAAGTTAAAGCCCACAACCGTAACAAGAATCACAGCTCCGGCCACTCCGGCCACATGGGGAGCCGTAGTCAGACAGTCGCGGCCTACTCTTAAGCTGCTGCCCCAGGAAGCAGTTGGAAGTGCGATGCCAAGACCCAGAAAGCTTAAAGAAGCTTCAGAAATAATGGCATTGGCAATACGGAGCGTTCCATATACAATAATCTGCGAAACACAGTTTGGAAAGATGTGGGCAAATAAAAGCCGGTAATGAGATATTCCTATCACCCTGCAGGCATTGCAGTACTCCTCTTCCTTTACCGCCAGCACCTGCCCCCGGGTAATGCGCGCAAAACCTGGCACACTGGCAATCCCGACGGCAAAAATGACATTTATTACACCGTTTCCCAGTACTGTAATTAAAATCATGGAAAGCAGAATAAACGGAAAGGAGAACAGACCATCCATAAAGCGCATCAACACCGTATCTATCGCTCCGCCGCAATAGCCTGCAAGCAAGCCAACCAATACCCCGAGAACTGCGCCTACAAGCGTTGCTCCTGCTGCTACAATTAAGGAGACTCTTGCCCCATAAAGAATGCGGGACAGAATATCCCTCCCCAGATCATCGGTTCCGAGAATGTGCCCCTGAAAGCCGATTCCTTTAAAGGGGATCCCCGGATTGATGGCATTTGGTTTATAGGGGGCAAGAACCGGTGCGAATATTGCTATAAGCACCATAAAACATACAATGGCAAATCCGATCACAGCAGTTCTGTTTCGTTTCAGCTTATTCCAGGCATGATTGGATCTCCGTTCTTTCATAAGCAATTCCATATTTGCCTCTGTTCCCAATAGATCCTTTTCTTTTTCCGCCATACCGGCTCACCCCTTCCCTGCTTTTATTTTAGGATTCAGCAGCATATAGGCTACATCCACCATCATATTACAGAACACGAACATGACGGCGGAAAAAAGCACCGTACCCTGAATCAGGGAATAATCCCGGTTATTAATAGCCGTATTAATCATGGTCCCCATACCCGGCCAGGAGAAAATCCCCTCTGTAATAATGGCTCCGGTAAAAGTATTCGCAATCTGGAGTCCTAAAACCGTAACAAGGGGAGGAAGCGCATTTTTCAGCCCATGAATGCAGATGATACGGACTCTCTTAATTCCCCTTGCACCCAGGCATCGGATATAATCACTGCTTAAGGCTTCTATCATGCTGGACCGTATGGTTCTTGCAAAGGTAGCCATGGGAATTGTGGACAGGCAGAAAGAGGGAAGAATCATATGGCGGATAATATCTCCCAGCCCGTCTTTTATATTTCCCATTCCCATGACCGGAAGAAGATTCATTTTTACAGAAAACTGCAGCACAAGCATTAACGCCAGCCAGAAAATGGGCATGGATACTCCTATCAGCGTCAGAACCATAAACAGGTAATCAAACCAGGTATTCTGCTTAACAGCAGCTCCCACTCCCACCGCCCCGCCGACCAGCAGGGCAAAGACAAGCGCCACCAGAGTCAGGGAAAGAGTATTTGGAATCCTGGAAATGATCAGCTCCAGTACGTCATTGCGGTAGCTGTAGGAATAACCGAAATCTCCGGAAAATAGACCGGAAAGATATAGACCGTATTGTTTGGGGATACTCTTATCCAAATTCATTCTGACTCTCATAGCTGCAATATCCTCTGCCCTGGCCTCAATACCAAGGATCGCAACTGCCGGGTCTCCGGGTAACATTCTAGTCAGAGAGAACGTGATCGTAACAACGATTAACAGGGTTGGTATTGTCTGCAGGAATCGTTTCAAAATCATTTTCAGCATAAACAAATCCCTCTCTTTTTCGTAATGAAAGAGGCGGCCGCGGCTATTACTCAATCCAGATATTGTTAAACGGAGTAGCAATCAGCAGCTCACTGTCCGCCCTGAGGATCACATCATGAACTTTGCCGGAAACGCCCCAATTGCGGCCTTCATACGCATAATAAATACCTGTATATTCATTCATAACCGTTTCCATGACCTTACCGTAAAGTTCGCTTCTTTTTCCTTCATCCGTCAGAGAGAAAGCCTCTTTCAGCAAATCATCTACCTCTGCGTTGGTATAACCGCCTGCATTGGAGGATGCATGGAGAGTGGCGGTTCCGAAAAACTTATCCAAAAATCCGTAAGGATCCGGGGAACTGTTCCAGCTTACTCCATAGCTGTTTAAGGTATCCGCCTGCCAGCTGTCAAGCACCGCGGCAGACCATTCCGCCATAGTGGAGGATTTGATATCAAGCTTCACTCCGATCTCTTCCCAGTAATACTGCAGCATCTGCGCCATCTTATCGCGATAGGTGGTGGAGCCGATATAAAGTGTCATAGTAAATCCATCCGGATATCCCGCTTCTTTTAAAAGAGCCTTGGCACCTTCTGGGTCATAGTCCGGAACCAGCTTGTTGTAATCGGTATTATAAGCCCAGGAATATGCTGTTAAGGGCTGGTATGCCCTGCTTCCTTCTCCGTACTGATAAATACCCGATACTAAAGAATCAATGTCAACTGCCGTGGTAAGCGCCTTGCGGACTTTGGGATCCTTTGTCGGACCGTTCTGCAAATTAAATCTCACGTAGGTGACGGATGAACTTGGAGTCTGCAAAAGCACCCCCTCGTCCCCGGCCCGTTTGATTGCCTCTCCCTGAAGATACATGGCGATGTCAATCTCCCCTGTCTGCACTGCATTGATCGCCTGATTGGGATCTGACACGATTTTAAACAGGATTCCGTCAACATGAGGCTTGGTTCCCCAATAGTTCTCATTCCTTTTCAGCACCACTTTCTCATCGGTAACCAATTCCTCCAAAGTAAAAGGTCCTGTTCCAACGATATGGGTCTTAAACTCCTCTCCCCTGCCTTCCACCTCTTCCCTGGGAAGAATTGCTGTTCCAATACCTGTAAGCTGGGAGATAAACGGACCAGCAGGAGATGTCATATGTAAAATTACCTGCGTATCATTTACCACTTCCACATAATCAAAGAAATCCCGGCAAATACGGTCAGTAGCAGATTCCTCTTTGCTTCGTTCCAGCGAATATTTGACGTCCTCAGCCGTCATCTTTCTTCCGGTGCAATATTTGCCTTTCTGGAAGTAAACGTCATCACGGAGATTGATGGTATATGCTAATCCGTCTTCGCTGACTGTCCAGTCAGTTGCAAGCAAAGGAATAGGATTTTTATATTCCTTATCCCAGACAAAAAGTGTTTCCAGAACATTATACATAATATGATCCTCATACACGGTGGAATATTCCACAGGATCTAAGGTCAAGGGGGAAGACGGCATGGATACCACCAGGGTCCCTCCTTCTTTTGCTGCTGCCTCCGTATTTCCCACTGAAACGCCGGCATCTAATGTCTGCCCTGTGGCATTTGCATCGGGAGTGATAACGGATGCTGTTGTTTCTGCCGCCAGACTGCTGTTTGTCTCTGTCTGACCGGCACAGGCGGAAAGCGCACAGACAGCCAGCATCACTGTTAAGGCGGCTGCTGACATGATCCTTGACTGTTGCCATAATCCTTTTCTCATAGTGATTGTCTCCTTTCCTTATTCTCATCTTATAGTCAATTGCGAAACTCTGAAACCATTGAAAATACGGAAATCAATCGCTTTTTGAGATTCGCAATTACCTATTCCGATCTTAAATAAACAAAAAAAAGACGGCTTCATATACTAACGTATATCGCCGTCGATTTAAATAAAAAATATGGTAACATTAAATCAAATGTTTGTCAAGCGGTTTATTCAATAGATTTCTTTGATTTTCAATTGAAGATTATTCGTAGTTATCTGTAAAACTCCGGTCTGAATTTTGGAATCTACAAGCCCGGTATATAGCAATGCAGCACTAACAATTTAACGCCTATTTATCCGGCATAATTTGCACCGCTATCCAGCCGGCGTATAGGTATATATTATCCCCCAATCTGTTGTTCCATCGTAAATCGTAACTCTGCTCAAAACCTGATTTACCTCGCTGACCCTTCCAACTTTTTTAAAGAAATCAACTCTTCCAGAGGTCTCATCCGGTATGTTTATCATATCCCCTACATGCAGGGAAGATAAATATTCCTTGGAGGCATAAACACTGTCACATAAAATTCCGGTAACAAGCCAGGAATCTCCCTTTTTTTCATAATGGAGCGGAGCAAAAAGAGGCTCACCATAAATAGAGAAAGTAATCTGATTGGAAACCATTTTTCCAGAATCTGAGAGGTAATATCCGTCAATCCAGCAGTTGCTTTTCATACCACCATCAGGGGAAAGATAGTACCAATCTCCACTGTCCGACAACCAGCCTGTTTGCATCCAACCATTTTTGTCAAAATAATACCATTGTCCATTGATATTTTTCCAACCTGTATAATATCCGATGCTGTCATCCGTTTCATACCACCAACGACCATTATCTGTCTGACGCTAATCTGCATAGGAAAGCATATAACCATTCCCGGATAGATACAGAACAAGTCCAACTGCCAGCATACCTCTTATAAACTTTTGTTGAACATATACATTTCCTCCTATAATTATCGGATTCCCTACAATATGTCCGCGTATCCGGCGGTAAGGGAACGTTCGCCCGGCAGAAACCAGGCAGAATATGTCCTTGCCGCAGTAACCTGACCAGGCGGTATCAACAGTTCTCCGCTTCTGCACAGATATTCTATATGGCTCTAACGGAACAGCCTTATTTGAATACAGGATTTTCCATTAAAAGCGTCCCCTGGTTTCCTTCTATTTTGGTCACACGGAGTGTAACGTATTCTGTCCCCGAAATATCAACGGTAAATTGTTCCGGTGACTGGCGAAGAGCCACCTCCGCAGAATCCAGGACATCTAAAGCTTCGTCTAATACTTCTATAAGGATAACAATACCACTTGAGTACTGGCTATCTGCACTGATTGCCAATCTAGCCGTAAACGTTGTGTATTTCCCCCCGGTATAATATTCCGCCCGCGAACTAGAGTTTAAGGATTTAGAAACAGAAAGCCCTCTGGTCAATACATCTCCCTGTACCGTATGCTTTCCTGTAAAGGTATTAAATCCTCCGGTTACGGTTTCAGCCGTTACCAAATCCAGTGCCTTGGTTTTTTCCTGATTCTTTGTACCGCTTCCATTGCTTCCACCAATATTAACAGCCGCTCCGCCAGTATTTTGTCTCGTCTGAATCTGCCCATTCTCTGTCCATGCACCATTCTCATTTACATAATATCCATCCGGGGTCTTGGTAGCCTGCAGGCAATAGCCATGAGCGTCAAAGTAATAGCATTCTGATATTCCGTTATTATCTCCGTCCAGCCACTGCCAGGTATTCATCGGCCAGCTCCCATTATCATTCTGCCACCACCAGCCGTTGCTATCTGAACGCCATATGCCCGCAAAGGAAGTTATCGTCATAATCCCTGTCAGTGCTGCCGTACATGCTGCGGTTATTGTTTTTCTCACTATTTCTTTTTTCATTTTCTTTTCCTCGCTTTCATAATTCGTTTCCTCGGTTCATTTTATCCATTAAGTGTTGGTACTTCATTTTTTCTTTTATTCTATTTTTTTCCTTGTTTCAACAGAACCATCATATTTATTGTCAATCCTTTTACTTTAAATTGTTTTTTCCCTGGTTCTTACATCGGTAAGTTCATCTTTGTAAACAGGAGTTTCACTCCAGTTACTCCATTCCGTCCAACCACTGTATATAAATCTGCGATACTGATACAGGGTTTTTAACGACTTCTGACGGTACCTGTATTCGGTGTGGCTTCCCGTAGATATGGTACGGGTTTCCCCTCCATGTGAACCGATTTCAAAGAAATAGTAATGATATCCCTGAACCGTATAGCAATCACTCCGCCCGCCTGCATAGGCCTGGCCAACAAATGTCACGGAATCCTCCTCAAACCAGCCGCCTTCAAAAGCATATGTACTATCCAGTTTATTGGGAGAAAATTTATTTTTCTGTGCACTGTAATAGCGTCCCAGGTAGATTTGAACCGTTTCCCCTGTTGATACAGTTCTGGTTTCCACCTGTGTGTCAGAGGAGCTTTCCCTGGATTCCTCAGACCAGCTGCTCCAGGAGCCCCAGGAACCAGTTCCCGCTTGGCTTCCTACACATTCCCAGCCGGATAAACCAGGGTCCTCTGACGTTTTTGTTTCTTCTTTTTTTGTCCTGGTCCGATAAGAATATTCCGTTACCTGACCTTTAGATTCGGCAGTTTCCGGTTCCGGAGCAGATGTCGTTTCTGGCTGCGTCTCTGGTTCCGTCTCTGGCTGCATTTTTTTCTCTGCTGCTCCTCTATGGTCAAAGTCGTACTCCACTCCGTCAATCCTGGAACATACGTTGCGGAGCATTCTGCCATCTGCTCCCAGGCGATATCTTATCCCATCTTCTGTCATCCATCGGTCAGCATACATGACACCATCAGAACCTAAATAGTAATAACCATCATTAAGTTCCAGCCATCCAACTGCCATTTCTCCATTGGTATGGAAGAAATAATGCTTTCCGCCAATTTGCTGCCAACCGGTCCGCATTGCTCCGTTGTAACCCAAATAATAATATTTTCCATTCACGCTTTGCCAGTCAGTTGTCATAATCCCATTACTGTCAAAATAAAACCACCATCCATCAATCAAATTCCAGCCAGTTGCCTGGGAACCATCAGTTTTCCAGTACTTCCAATGATTCTCCGTTGCATCCTTTGCCCAACCCTGTAGATAAACAAAGCCATAAAATTTCATTCCGCCTCTATTTCTAAAAGCGTCCGTTGCCTCAGAACCCACATGATACTTTCCAGCAGAATTATAATCTGGATGATAATTTCCTTCTGAATAGGACACAATCCCATTTTCAAAGGATTCTACATACGCAGAATGGCTCTTATAATTAAAATCCCCCCAAAAAGCAATCGCATTCTCGCGGGGCTGTTGGGGCAATTGTTCCGACTGCAGATACCCATGCCACCCTCTCAGAATAGAAGGCAGTTCCTGACCTGTTTTCTCATAGGTTCTTCCCCAGGTATAAAACATACAATTGCTATTGTAATCCCCACCCATAGGATTTTTACCGCCTCTAGCCGTAGAAATGTACCCAGCGGACTGAAAATCCGGACTGCCATATGATACGAATGTTGCTGAAAGACTTAATATTGTCAAGAACAAAAGTCCAATACATTTTTTCTTCAAACTTTTTCCTCCTTAATTTTTCATATTTTCTTTGGCACTTTCCTGTCTGCATACCTTTCAGGGCCTTTCAATTCACAATTAGTTGGTCAAATCGGTACCCTGAAACAGGGGAACGTTCGTCCTGTATAAACCAGACGGAAAAGTTCTTTTCTGGATACGGGCTTCCAGTTCCTTCCTCTGGCACCTGCATGACCATCCCGGTCAGCTTTAACCGTCCATTTTCTTTAGCGCAAGAAACATTTTCCCCTGACAGCCAGAAAAATCCAGCATCGCCGAAGTTTCCTATGCATTCCATCAAAAAGGTGCCATCTGTGTTTCGCCCAGAAACATGATGCCTCTGCAGGCTGTTCATATCCTCATCGGTACAACTCCCAAGCAGTTCTGTCATCATATCTTTTAAATCATTTTCTGCAATGCTGTGATAGGGCTGGAAATACTTCCCCTCTTTTACATTCACCTCCTTAATCCTTTCATCAGAGGATTCGTGAAAGTACTGATACCAGAACAGAATGCTTGCCTTTGCATAGGATGGCAGTTTCTCCGCCCTGACATTGACAGGAAAGGCACTTCTTGCCCAATTCTCTGATTCAATATTCATGGCATAATCCATTCCATCGTATACTGTATTGGCAAACTCAATCAACTGAAATCTTTCATCTTTACTAAGTTGAAACTGCCCTGAATGAGTATCTCCCTGTGTCTGCACAACTCCGTTTACAATCCAAGCGCCGGTACTGTCCACTTGCCAACCGTCAGGCGTGGTTCCATTGAGCAGACAATAGCCAGCCGGAGTAAAATAATAGCACTTTCCATCAACCCAATTCCATTCATTAGCCGGATAACTGCCATTCTCCCTTTGATACCACCAGCCCGTTGTATCCTGTTTCCATTGTCCCGCATATGCGATCATGCTCATGGCTCCTGTCAAAGATGCAACAAGTACTGCCGTTATTATTTTTCTCGCCAATTTCTTTTTTATTTTAAGAACTGAAAGAAATCCCCTGCATACCCTTTTCATTGAAACGACTCCTCTCAATTTGATATTTCCCTGATACTCTCAACCGTCATAGCCACATCTCTGATATACCAGCTGGTCAGCAAGCTTTCAAAAGCAATGCCTGTAATCACTACATTCTTATCGTTATAATTATCATGAAACAGTTCATCAGATACCAGCTGAATTTCCCTATATGCGGTGCCATCCGACACCAGTTCCATGCCACCATAAACGCTTACATTGTAGGGCAATTGCAGTACGTATGCCGTTCTCGGTTCAGGCAGTCCCTCATAAGAATACAATACCTTTCTCAACCTCCCAAAAACTTTCGCGTTCTCTTCCAGCTTTATCACCCGATCCGATGGGCTGACAGAAGCAATCCATGAACCTTCAAATCCAACCACATACCCATCCGGTGTCACTGTATCCGCACGCATTATTCCATTTTCATCAAAACTGTACCAGATTCCATCGATCTGATGCCAGCCATTTTTCGCATAACCTCCTCCATCCTGCAAGTACTTCCATAAATCATCATTTTTCTGCCACTCCCCGGCATACGCGGGAAAGTTTAAAATTACAGATAATAGAGCTGCCATAATCATTGCCTTTTTTGATATGCTATACTTTTTGATTGTCTCATTTTTCCAGTATTTCATTTCTGCACTTCACTCCTTTTTCATCAAATGGATATCCTGTTGTTTAGCTAAATTTTATTCTGCTTCTATTTCTCATTGCACCACCATGTCTTATCGTCAATGTTAGAATAATACCTCTGTATAGGAACAATCACCCCGTTCCTTATTTCAAACACTTCCCATATAGCGCCTGGTAAATTAGTTGGAACGCGGAATTCCGCCGCAAGCCCATCGGAAGTATAGACACTTACAACCGCACCTGACAGTGACATTTCATACGATGCAGGATTATTGATTGCACAATTGGTAAAATCAGCCACATAATATTTGTACAGACCATTTTTTACCGCCGGAATTGTCATCGTTTCCGGCCCATAACCGGTTGTATCATCTACATCCAGATTGTCACCCATTCCATCTGTCGTTGAACCAAACCAGATATGATATGTACTTGTTCCAAATGTGCTGTCGTAAGGGGTAAATAAATGGGAATCCAGATCAGAAGGATTTTCTCCCCACGTTAAGACAATCCTTACATCTCCGGCAGACAGCCTGGGAGAAACATTCATTCTCACAAGCTCCTCTTCTGCTCTTACCGCGAAAGTACAATAAGATGTTTCATATCCCTCCTTTTCCACTTCCGCCGTATACATTCCCGGCGGCAGTTCTGTTTTTAAAAATCCATATGCGTCAGCTGTTCCGTTCGCCACAGCTGCACCATTATGGCATCTTAAACCATCGCGTATATGGATTTCTGCATTGCCAAGAGGTGCCATGCCAGTTCCATCTTCTGCATAATTCATGGCATCATATAAATAAATCTGAACCTGGGATAACTGATTTCTCCTCTCTTTTTTTGCCAGATAAACAGAATCCTGATACTCTGACAGCGTCTGTTCATTCACTTTAATCCCATAAACAGTGACCGGAAGAGAATTTTCTTCTGAAATCACAAGACGGTATTCTTTTTCCTCTGATGGAACCAGAATGCTATACAGACCATTATCTCTGGCAGATGTCTGATAGATGGCTCCTTCTTCGTCATACAAAGTAATTACCGCAGTTTGAAACGGTTCTCCAGCCTCGTTGTATACATATCCTGTAATTTCACTGAAACTTTCGGAGTTTAAAACTACGTGATAAGTATTATATGCCCAATTGATCATGCGTTTCTCTATTCCATCATAAACAAACTGAAGATCCGGTTCCATATCCCTATACAGGAGTATATTCCCCAGATTATTCTCTTTTGCTGCCTGTTCTCCAATCACGTAATTCAGGATTTCTCCCTGTTCCACAAACCTCCATTTCACCATGGAATCATTATTAAAATAATAACGGTATCCATCTTTGGAAGGTGTTGCATAAGACGGAACATAATTTACATCATTACGTATGAACATAAAATTGATTTTACCGGCATCGTCATAATAGTAATCAATAATTTCAAGACCGCTTTCTTTATACTCAATGCTGACAATTTTATTTACTATTCCAGTATCCGGATTGGTATATATCTCATATTCCATCTGGTTTCCTGTTTCCCTGTTTTTCAGAAGTTTTCTGGTAATATCATATCCATTGATTTTTCCATCTGAAAAACTGTCTGCATTTACATCTTCCAAAGTATAGAACAGGGTGTTATTCCAACCGGCAGAAAAATTCCTGGGCCCTGGTGTATAGGAAGGATCCTCTACATCAATGAAAAAGTCCTGATTTCTGCCCGAATTGATCCTGGCTATGTTTTTAGCTGCCTCACTGTCTGGCAGCAACCGGAGATTTGATACTTCCTGATCTTCTGTCTCCTTTTCTTCTTTTTCCCTGGCGTTTTCTTCTGATCCCTTTTCTCCAAATGTGGGTTCTTCCAAATTTCCTATACCGGTATTTTTAAAAAAAGCGAAAAATGTGCACAGAATGAATACAGACAAAATCAAAGGAGGCAGAATCTTTTTTCCTGTTTTGCTTTTCAGAAGAACGCTGTTTCCTTCTTTTCCATATTCTCCAGGCTCCGTTTCACTGTCTCCAGTCGTTTCCCCTGATCCGCTCTCACCGCTCTCTTTTTCCTTATCTTCACTGCCTTGTTCTGTTTTTCCTTCTGCTTTCTTTGCTTCCAATAGATTTACCGGAGTTCCACAAATACTGCAAAATCGCCCCCCTTCTATCAATTCATTTCCACATGTTCTGCAAAATACAGGTTTTTCCTCCGCCAGACTTTCCCCCTTTTCTACATTCGTTTCTGAAAGTTTCCGACCACAAAATTTACAAAATAAAGCATCCTTTTCCTGTATCTTTCCACAGGCAGGACAAAAATCGTCGTCTTTCACCAATTCATCCACATTACATTTCCTCCTGTTTCTCTTTTCACACCATTATATATAATTTTTTCTTCATTTTTCCTGTTCTGTCAAATTCAGGGGCTATTTTATGCAAAAAAAAACCGGCCCGTGTTTTCCCATCAGACCAGTCTTCCTTCTTCTATTCTTTTTCTCACTTCTTCTAAAAGCCTTTCTGCCGCTTCCCCCTTTCCCGAACTTGCCAGAGAGTAAAATGCTGTCAGCTGGTTACGAAAATCATGCCTGACCTTTTCCAGATCCCTTTCCTTTTCTCCAAACAGCTTATACTGCATCTCTACGAGCTGGTAATTCCTTCTCTGCTGCATCTGTTTCTCTTCCTCCTCTTTCCTGCGTTCTGTCTCCGACAAAACAGCGGGTATTATAAGCGTGAAAAGAAACATAAGTAAAATCCCGACAGCAAAAAATACAGAAAACTTTTCCTCTCTGTTTGTAATTTTTGCCATCTTAGGCATGACCAGCAGTATCTGTCCCAGAAAAACCAGAATAAAGCACAAATCACATTTTGTTTCTCCTCTGATTCCCTGCTGTTTCCAGGCAATCCCTGCAAAGGAAAACAGAATATACATCACCCCGCAATCGATGAGTGCCATCTTCCACCAGATTTCCTGACCAAATACCAAAGCCACTTCAATTCCAAAAAAGACAACAGAGAAAGATCCCGTAAGAATCTCAGCAATAAAGGCTAACGTCCAGGATAGAAAAGAAACGATTATGATTTTGCTGAAAGAGTCTTTAAAAGCAATAAAAACTGCTACTAAATGAAGAAGGGACAGAAAAATCCCATAATCTGCATAGTAACTGCTCCCCCTGCTGATGATAATCCAGGTCCGGATGAATCCGCATAGAACAGTAAAACCATAATAAAGCATCACTGTATTTCTCAGAGAATATCTTCTTTTTAAAAATTTCAAAAACATGGTCAGAAACGGAATTCCGCTTAACAGCCATCCTGACCACACCTGTAACCAGTTCATAGAATCCTCCCCAGTCTTAAGAATACTGCCGCCTTATAACATTCCTCATGAATTCCTGACTCATAATACCCATCATACAACTGTGAAATCTCTTCCAGTATCTGCTTCCCATACCCATGCCCTGGTGCAGGCGGCTGACTGAAACAGGATAAGGAACAGCGGTTTGACACCAGGACAGCAAGATATTCCCCCTTCACCCCGGTATTCAGCCATATCTGCCTTTTCCCTTCCACTTCCTTCTTTGAAGCTGATATGGCATTATCCAGAAGGTTGGAAAAAACACTGCACAAATGAATGGAGGCAATGCCTGGAACTTCCCCCACCATCCCGGACATCTTCATTTCAATCCCATATTTCCTGCATTCCAGAAACTTGTCTTTTAAAACAGCACTTATAACAGCATGGCCGTATTCCTCCCAGCCTTCCTGAAAAGACGGATTACTGAAATCAAGTGGACAAGCCTCCAAATTACCTGTTTTCCAGACTGTTTCTGCCTTGTCAAGAATCAACTTCATCTCTTTTTTCAATTCTTCCATCTGCTCCAGCCGCAGTCCTTCATTCTGAAGTTTTAATTGATTCACAGTCTCAAAATATTCTGTCTCTCTTTCCAGACGCTTAAGCATTCCCCTTTTTTCATTTTTCTTTAAAGTCCGGTATAATAAAAAACCTCCGGTTATGCAGAAAAAAAAACCTGTCAGAATAATAAATTTCCATTCTCCTGTCATGTCTCCCATCACGCCGAGATTACTGGCAAGAACCAGGAGCTGTCCTGACCAGAGGATTAAAAGTAAACGAAATCCATTATTTTTATCTCTGGATTTTATAAATTCAGTGGTTTCCCATTTCATAAGAATAAAGTCCCTCTCCTATATAACGAAAAAAACATTTTCTGACTTCATCGTACCGGTTCTTGCTTACAGGTAACTCTGTACCATCAAACAATACCAGCTGGTATTTTTCAATCCTACTGATTTCATCCATGTTGACCAGATAGCTCTTATGGCAGCATAGAAAATTTTTTTCCAGTCTTTTCTGAAGATTTCCCAGCTTTTCATAACAGGAAAACTCTCCTTTTTTCGTATGTATCAGGGCTTTATGCATTCTGCTTTCAATATAGCGGATGTCCTTATGAAGCAGGACCAAAGGCTTATTCTTATAAATAACCGTCAGCTTTTTTCGTTCCTCTTCTTTTCTGATCCTCCAGATTTTTTCCAGATTGGCTTCCAGAATACCTGGAACCACAGGCTTTTTTACATATCCCGCCAGATTCGATGGACTTAAAAAAATCTCCTGACAGTAATTCTCATGATATCCAGTTACATAAATAATTTTAATCTCCGGATAAAGTTCATAAATCTGTGAGGCAAAATCAATCCCATTCCGGTCTGTATCCCAACAAATATCCATAACGATAACATCAAAGGATTCACTTCCTTCCAGATCCATTAGAAGAGGCGGAATCTGACAATACTTTTTTATATACTCCACCCGTTTCATTTTTGTTAAAATCTCTCCCAGTTTTTCCAGGCTTTCCTTTTGATCATCACAAACTGCTATTCTCATGCTTTCTCCCACCTGATCTTAAATTACATCAATACATACATATCCATTTCATTCCAATTATATAAAACTAGAGATAAATTGACAATACCCCTCCCTCCAAACTTCATATATTTCAAAATTTGCAAAGAACTTTAGCCACCTCCGCCGCCTTATTAAAGTCCTCTTCTTCCGGATTCCAAAGGTTCTCTAGCATGGAAGCAATGTACATGAAGCAATCTTAAATGCAGTAATTGGGTCTCCAGATATCATTTTTGAATAACGGGGTTCTGAACAGTTACATAAAATTTATATATTAGGCTGTGGATAAAAATTCATGCGTATGTTGTGATTTGTTTCCATTTTTTGTTGACAATGGCAACTCAATAAGTTAATATCATATATACATATATGTTTTATAGGTAATTGAGAAACAGGGGTATAAATCTAAGAAAACATGGAGAAAGATAACGGGCTTGGCAGATTCTGGGATTAATAATGTTAAGTGATGAAATTTAGGCGCACTTTAATAAATGTTATGTAGTTTTAAGTCCTATGCAATTAACGGTTTCTGATTCTGAATGTATTCATGGCGGTGGATTTTATGCGGGCTGTGGTGTTTCACAAATACCTAGTATGATATATGCTGAAAGGGGTGTTTTCTGTCTTAATGATGAAACAATTTTGTCTTGCTCTCATTAAAAAGTTGGCAATTATGTTCATTACGCTGTGGATTATTATTACAGCCACATTTTTTCTTATACACTTGCTGCCCGGTTCCCCTTATGTGAACCAGCAAAAGTTATCCCCCGCCCAGTTGGAGATCCTATATCGTCAGGCGGGACTGGATAAGCCAATCTATCAGCAATACTTCATTTACCTTGGCAATGTCCTGCAGGGGGATTTTGGCACGTCTTTCCAGTTCAAAAACCAGCCTGTGGCAAAGCTGCTTGTTAACAGGATCGGGCCTTCTGTTCAGCTTGGGGTACAAGCTATCGTTGTGGGGACATTGGCAGGGGTTATCCTTGGAGTGATCTCGGCGATGTATCGCAACACTTTTGCGGACAGTATTGTTTCGGTTATAGCAATTCTGGGCAGGTCAATTCCGAACTTTGTTTTTGCTGTGGTCCTGCAGTATATTTTTGCGGTGAAGTTGGGGATCTTGCCAATAGCCATGTGGAAGAACTTTTCCTACACCATTCTTCCCACCCTGACTTTGGCGATGTCGCCAATGGCAAATGCTGCAAGGTTTATCCGAACGGAAATGGTGGAATCTTTAAACAGCGAATACATAGAGCTTGCCCGCGCAAAAGGCTTTGGGCCCTGGCAAACGGCGTTTCGTCACGCCTTGCGAAACAGCCTTATCCCGTTAATCACCCTGCTTGGTCCAATGTCGGTGAGTCTGATGACCGGCTCATTGGTGATAGAAAATATCTACGCTGTGCCTGGAATAGGCGAGCAGTTTGTAAAATCTATCATAACTAACGATTACCCCACGATTATGGCGATCACAATTCTTTATTCCGCGATGCTGATTGTTATCATATCCGCTGTGGATTTGCTTTACGGACTTGTTGATCCGCGAATCCGGGTGACAGGAGGCGAAAAAGTTGGAAAATAATGAAAAGTTTGATTTGATTCTGTCTGGAGACTCTTTCGAGCCCCTTGAATCCGGCAAAACCACTGCTAAAGCAATTCCTTCGTCACCACGTTTGAGTTTTACACAAGATTCGTGGCGCAGGCTGAAAAAGAACAAAGGTGCCGTGGTTTCCCTGTGTGTTTTGTTGATCGTGGCGTCAGTTGCCCTTTTGGCAGGGTGGATTTCCCCCCAGGACCCGAACAAACAAAGCTTGCTCTACGTGAATCTGCCGCCAAAAATCCCTGGGGTGTCCCTTTACGGATTCAACGGGTGGGGCATTGTTTCTGGCGAGCGTGTTGATATTTACACCGCTAAAAATGTTCCTGAAAACGTTTACTTTTATCTTGGAAGCGATGCTTTGGGGCGGGATGAACTGTCGCGGCTTCTCTTTGGGATACGAATGTCACTGATTATTGCCGTCCTGGCAGCGGTTATAGATTTGGGAATCGGCGTAGCTTACGGGCTGTTCTCAGGGGTGTGCGGCGGAGTTGCGGATACCGTCATGCAACGCATATTGGAGATTCTTTCCGGTATCCCCACACTAGTCATAATGATCTTAATGCTCACCATTTTTGACCCGGGATTGCTTTCCATCGTTTTTGCCATGATTATAACCGGTTGGGTGAATATGGCAAGGGTAGTCCGAGCCCAGACACTGAAAATCAAAGAGCAGGAATACGTCTATGCGGCAACCGTATTGGGAGCTTCCCGCTTAAATATTGCCTTGCGGCATATTTTGCCGAACATTGCGGGCGTAATCATTGTACAGCTGATGTTCAGTATTCCCACCGCTATTTTTTTTGAGGCATTTTTAAGCTTCATAGGCTTAGGCTTAAAGCCCCCGATCGCTTCGCTGGGCACCTTGCTTAACGAGGGATACAAGACTTTCCGCTTTTTGCCGCATTTGATGTGGGTACCGGCAGCGGCTCTTTCGGTGATGATGATTTGCTTTAATTTGCTGGCGGACGGTATGCGCGATGCCTTTGACCCAAAAACCAAAGAATAATTTAAGGATTTGTGACTGATATGGAAAATGAATCGAGAGAAATTGCGCTTCAGGTGAAAGATTTAGATATATCATTTAACATTTATGAGGGGGAAGTGCGTGCCCTGCGCTCGGTAAGCTTTGAGTTGTACAAAGGTGAAACCCTGGCTATCGTGGGGGAAAGCGGCTGCGGTAAATCTGTGACGGCAAAATCCATCATGCGCTTGCTGCCCGGTTCGGCAAGGATAAATTCCGGTTCGATTATTTTTCACGGGGAAGATTTGGTCAAAAAATCTCAGCGTGAAATGCAAAAAATACGCTCCCGGAGTATCGGTATGATTTTTCAAGACCCCATGACCTCCCTTGACCCAACGATGAGCATTGGAAAACAGGTAGCAGAATCTCTGCGGCTACATAAGAAAGTTTCTAAGCGGGAATCTTTAGAAGAGGCCCGCAGACTGCTGGAACTTGTGGGCATTCCCGATGCGGGGCGCCGGATGAAGTGTTATCCTCATCAGTTTTCAGGCGGTCAGCGCCAAAGGATCGTGATCGCGGCAGCGCTTATCTGCTCGCCGGAGATTATCATAGCGGATGAGCCCACCACCGCCCTGGATGTAACCGTACAGGCGCAGATACTGGATCTGTTAAAGGAGCTTAAGACAAAATTAAACACTTCGGTGATCTTTATCACCCATAATCTGGGAGCGGTGGCCAATATTGCCGACAGGATTGCGGTGATGTATGCGGGCAAAATTGTGGAAATAGGCAGTGTTTGGGAAATGTTTTACAATCCACAGCACCCTTACACCTGGGGGCTTCTTGCCTCTTTCCCTGCCATTGATGATGGAGAAAAGCGCCTGCACGCGATTCCGGGAATGCCGCCGAATATGATTCATCCCCCAGAAGGTGATGCTTTCCATCTCCGCAACCCATACGCAATGAAAATCGATGCCGTGGCGGCCCCGCCTTTCTTTTCCGTTTCGCCTACCCATAAGGCGGCAACATGGCTTTTAGCGCCGGGAGCACCAAGCATCGTGCCTCCGCCGGAGATTTTAAGACGCAGGGAGATTTTTAAACAATATCAAATCCGAGGTGAGAAAAATGACGACGACCGGGGCGATTGATGGGAGACTGCTGGAATTGCAGTGTGTTTCAAAGACTTTTAATTCCGGCAAAAAAAATGAAGTCAAAGCGGTAGATAACATTAGTTTCAGCATTTATAAGGGGGAAACCCTTGGCCTTGTGGGAGAAAGCGGCTGCGGAAAATCCACCACCGGAAGAATGATTGCAGGACTTTTCGATCCAACTGGCGGTTCGATCATTTTTGACGACGAACACATAGGGAATTTAAAAGAAAAGAAAAGCCTGATGCGTTTCAGACGAAGGGTGCAGATGATCTTTCAGGATCCATACGCCTCCCTCGATCCGCGAATGAAAGTAAGAGAAATTATTGCCGAAGGCATAAAGCTTCACAAGCTGGTCAAAAGCAAAAGTGAATTGGACTTAAGAGTGGAAGAACTGCTTTTGCAGGTGGGGCTGGACAGCTCCTGCTCCGGGCGGTATCCCCATGAGTTTTCCGGGGGACAACGGCAAAGAATCGGTATTGCCAGAGCTCTTGCCGTTGAGCCGGAGTTCATCGTCTGCGACGAGCCTATTTCCGCCCTTGACGTTTCGATTCAGGCGCAGGTGATAAATCTGCTTTTGGATTTGAGGGAAAGCCGCTCGCTTACGTACTTGTTTATCGCCCACGACTTAACTGTGGTGCGCCGTGTAAGCGACAGGATAGGCGTTATGTACAAAGGAAAACTTGTAGAAATAGGTGACAGCGATGAAATTTACCATTTCGGAGTTCACCCTTATACCGAAAGCCTGTTGTCGGCAGTTCCCATCGCCGACCCGGTTTACGCTCAGAGCCACAAGCGAAAAACATACTCCCCGCCTATGGAAGAATGCGGCAATGACGCTGCCTTAAGGGAGATAGCAAAAAATCACAGCATCTATTGCACTGAAAGCGAAATCGGATTCTACCGGGAAAAACTTTTAAATAAAAAATTAAAATCATAAAAAAGAAGGGAAACATCATGAAAAAAGCATTATTAACATCTATTTTAGCAGCAGGATTACTTTTGTCGGCCTGCTCCACTTATCAGACGGATAATTCGTCGGGCAAAGAAAGCACTCAGTCAAATTCAGCAGAGAGCTCAGCCGCAAATACAGGGGCTGCTGATACGAACAATCCCCAAGAGATCACCTTGGTGCTTTCCCAAGAGCTTAACACAATCGATCCCAAAAGCGGCGTGGATTCCAATAGTTCCAGTGCAATGAACAATATTTATGAAGGGCTTTACCGCCTTGACGAAGGGGCCAGACCCTATCCTGCCGGAGCCGCCGAGCTGCCGCAGATAAGCGCCGATGGTCTTGTTTATACCATAAAGCTGAATCAGGCAGCACAGTGGTCCAACGGCGCTAAAATCACTGCCGATGATTATGTCTACGGTTGGAGCAGGGCAGTTTCGGCTGAAAACGCAGCTGAAAATCTGCATTTCTATACTTATCTCAAAAACGCCGACGAAATTATCAGCGGTGAGAAAAATATTTCTGAACTGGGTATTCGCGCACTGGACGACTACACTCTTGAAATTACATTGAAGGCTCCAATTAGTTATTTCACCTCTCTTCTCGTGAGCCCCCCCTTCTTCCCTCTTAATCGAGAATACGTGGAAGACCAGGGGAATTTGTTTGCCTCAGATTCCGATCATTCCATTTACAATGGTCCATTTGTCTTAACGGAATTTTCCGGGCCGGGAATCGGCGCGGACTGGGCATATCTTAAAAACGGCAGTTATTGGGATAAAGACAATGTACATATTGACAGAATCAACATCAAAATCATAAAAGAGACGGCTACCGCCATGAGCCTGTTTGGCACCGGAGAAGTGGACCAAATCGGGATTTCCGGCGAATATGCCCAGAATGAAATCAATTCCCCGGCTTTCGTTGCTGCGAATGCCTCTACCCTGGTCTTTATCGGTTACAATGCTGAAAATGAAATCTTCAAAAATAAAAATGCCCGGGAAGCCATCTCCTTACTAATCGACCGGGAAGCCGTGGCTAACAGTCTGTTAGGTGACGGATCTGCTCCTGCGAATGGTATTACTCCTTATAGCATACACGCCAACCCAACCACCGGGCAGGACTTTGCAGAAACCTTGGGCGTGGAACTTAAAACCGATGTGGCAAGAGCGAAAGAACTTTGGGCAGCAGCCCGCTCGGAGCTAGGCCTTACCGGAGAAGTGACCATCGAATTCCCCACCTTTGAATCAGACAGAATGAAGACTGTGGGCGCCTATATTCAAGGAGTGGTGGAAGAAAACCTTGAAGGTGTTAAAGTTAACTTGAACGTGCTGCCCGTGTCGGTCTTTATAGACACCGCAAGAAGCGGTAATTATACAATGTTCATGTGTACCTGGTCACCGGATTTTTCGGACGCCACCAGCCTGCTGGAACTGTTTGAAACTGATGGGGGCAGCAACTGGAGCCGTTATTCCAATCCGCAATATGACGCGCTTCTAAAATCCGCCAATGTGGAGTATGCCGCCGATGCGGAGAAACGCTTTGAGAAGCTTCAAGAAGCTGAACGATTTATCCTTGATGATTTTGGAGTGGCTCCCATCTTCTATCAAAGCTCAGCATTATTGCGTAACCCCAAACTGAAAGGCATCATTTACCACACGACCTACCCGATTTACGATTATAAAAATGCTTATTTGGAAGACTAAGCAAGTGCAGGTATTTATACTTTAATTGATTACGCCAAAGCCAATGGTTCAAAAACTTTGCCGCTAACAGACAACCTTCAATGATAAACAGAGGTTGTCTGTTTTTCTATACACAAACTTATTTGACGTTTACGATGTTCCACAGATTTGTGCGTTAAATAGTCTTGAATAAAGTTTTTGAGAATATCACATCCCCGCAATACTTCCCGTTAGCTTGTGTCAAGACGTACAAAGAAAAAATACTCACTTTCGATTGTAATACTGAAAGTGAGTATTTTTGTATCTACATAGAACCTGTATTTTCTTAATCCTTCGTTTTCATCGTCGCGTTACTGGCAAAGAGCCTTGGCAACCTCCGCCGCCTTATTAAAATCCTCTTCTTCCGGATTCCAAAGATTCTCTATTATATGGTGTAGGAAGCAGCGGCCCATTTTCGAATCTCATCGGAGGTGGAAAGTACATAGTGCGTGTCGGTCAGCCAGTGCTTTTCCCCTTTGGAATAGTCTATTCCCAAAGCTGAACAATCATAGCTGAATACCTGCCGTCCCCGTTCGGACAGGGGGTCTGGCTGCGGAATTGCAGAGAGCAGGGATTTTGTGTAAGGATGAACCGGCGTTTCAAATATTTCGCTTGTGAGGCCCTCTTCCAAAAGATAACCCTGATGAAGAACTCCGATTCGGTCAGATATGTATTTCACCATTGACAAGTCATGGGAAATGAATAAATAAGCGGTATGTGTTTCTTTTTGCATTTCCTTCATCAGGTTGACGATCTGTGCCTGTATAGAAACGTCCAGTGCGCTGACTGCTTCATCTGCAATGATCAGGTCAGGATCCATGATCAGCGCGCGGGCTATTCCAATCCGTTGTTTTTGCCCTCCTGAAAACTGGTGGGGATAACGGTCAGCGTGATCTTTGGCAAGACCGACTTTATTAAGGATCCTGTAAACCTTTTCTTTTCGCTCTTCATTGTCAGAATAGAGGCCATGAATATCCAGACCTTCCGCAATAATGTCTAAAACCTTCCTTCTGGGATTAAGACAACCTGATGGGTCCTGAAAAATCATCTGCATATTTGTGCGGAGTAAATGGGAGGTCTGTTTGTCCATCCGGCCGGATATGTCATGTCCCTTAAATATAATCCTGCCGGAAGCCGGATTATAAAGGCGTATCAAGGTGCGGCCTATTGTTGATTTCCCGCTTCCTGATTCGCCTACCAGGCCGTATGTTTCCCCGTATCTGATTTTGAAAGAAACATCCTCAACCGCGTTTACCGTATACTTTCTTTTAAGGTTGAATTGCAGCCTCAAGGTTTCTACACGTAAAAGCTCTAGATCAGATTCCATATTCTTCCTCCTTCCGCATGTGCTTTATGCGTACTTCCAGCTCAGCCGGCATACTTACCTTTGGCGCTCTTGGGTCTAACAGCCATGTCGCCGCATAGTGTGTTTCTGTTATCCGAAACATAGGCGGGTCGATGCGTCTGTCAATATTCAAGGCATAAGCATTTCGGTCGGCAAACGGGTCCCCGCCTTTGTAGCCGGATAAATCAGGCGGGCTTCCTGGGATTACATAAAGGTCACCAGATGAATCCAGGGAGGGCATGGCGGAAAGCAGGCCCCATGTATAGGGATGCCTCGCATGATAAAAGATTTCATTTGCCGTACCTTTTTCTACAATTCTGCCGGCATACATCACCGCAACATAGTCGGCAACCCTTGCAACCACACCGAGGTCATGGGTGATATAAATGACAGAAACTCCTGTTTTCCTTTGCAGCCCGGCGATAAGGTCCAGAATTTTCGCCTGAATTGTGACATCAAGTGCCGTAGTAGGTTCATCACATATTAATATATCAGGATTGCATGAAAGTGCTATTGCAATTACCACCCTTTGGCGCATTCCTCCTGACAACTGGTGCGGATAATTTTTCATCCTCTTTTCGGCATCATGGATGCCTACCATTTCAAGCAGCTCAGATGCTTTTCTCCATGCTTCCTTTTTGGGGGTTTTATAATGGATAACCATTCCTTCTGTCAACTGTTTTCCAATCGTCATGGTGGGGTCGAGCGAGGTCATTGGATCCTGAAAAACCATGGCGATACGCCTTCCGTTGATATGTTTACGTATTTCTTTGCGTGAAAGAGAGAGCAAATCACAGCATACTGTTTCACCGTTTCTGCTATATGTAAAATTTGCCATGCCAGATTTGATTTTACCATTATTTTCAAGTAATCCCATGATTGCCCTGGCAGTAGCTGATTTTCCGCTTCCTGATTCACCGACGATAGCTATGATTTCTCCTTTTTTTAGGTCTAGGTCAAGACCACGCACTGCAGGAACTTCACCGACCGATGTTCGAAAGGTCACAGACAGGTTTTTAATTTCCAATATTTTAGAACTATTCATCTAATCACCTCTTAAAACTCTTTCATTTTGGGATCAAGAGCATCCCGCAGGCCATCGGCAAACAGATTGAAACTGAGCATCAGTATGCCTAGCACCGCTACTGGAAATACGATCATATACGGATGCGTGGTAAACGATTTGAATGAATCGGATATAATCGAACCTAGGGAAGCAAGAGGTACTGGTATTCCGATACCGATAAAGGCGAGAAACGCTTCCGTGAAAATTGCGTTTGGTATTGAGAACATCGACATAATAAGAAGCTGCCCGAAGATATTCGGGAGAAGCTCTTTAAACAGCATAAACAGATGCCCCGCCCCCAGGGTTCTGGCCGCGAGTACGAATTCCTGCTCCTTAAGGCGAATTATCTGCGCCCTTGTGAGACGGCTCATGCTAATCCAGCCGGTAATCATCAGCGACAATATAATACTTAACAGGCCAGGTTTTAGTATTATAATCAGCAGTGTAACGATGATGAGGTTCGGGATGCCGCTGAGGATTTCGACAAAGCGTTGCATGTATAAATCTACTCTGCCGCCAAAATATCCGGAAATCATGCCGTAGGTCAAGCCGAACAGCATATCAATCATAACGGCAACAAACGCTATAAAAAGTGAAATTCTCGTCCCTTCCCAAACACGTGTGAACATGTCGCGCCCCAATACATCGGTTCCGAACCAGTGATAGACTCCCTGACTGTCCACAAGTTTCTCGTATTTATTGATGACAATTACGCCTGCTGATGTTCTCGCCGTCTCGCGTCCATTGAAGATACCCAGTTTTTCAAGCACCTGAATGCGCGGAGCCAGGTTTTCATGCCCGGGGAGCTGTTGGTCATACCTGTACCCGCTGAATATCGGCCCGGTAACGGCAAGAAATACGATCAGGACGATACCTGCCAATGCGGCTGCAGATCCTTTGTTTTCAAAAAGGAGTCTCAAGATCTCCTTGCTGCGGGAGATTTTCTTGACGGCTCCAGCTTCAGCAGTGCGGCTGCCCGGATCCAGGAAGTTAAAATCATCGGCCAGAAATTCGATTGTTTCATTATCCATGTTTTCCACCCTCCGTTCCTGCGGTTCTGATTCTCGGATCAATCACTCCGTACAGAATGTCCACTAAAAGCATGATTCCAATATACAGGAGACTGTATAGGAACACAATTGCACTTATAACATTGTAGTCATTCGTTTGTATCCCTTCAATGAGTAACTGTCCGATACCCGGTATGGAGAAGATTCTCTCGATTACAAGGCTGCCGGTCATAAGCCCTACAATCAGAGGGGCCAGAACGGTGATGACAGGAATCAGCGAATTCCGGAGTGCATGCTTTACTATCAGCCTTGAGTCGTTCACACCCTTGCTTTTGGCAAACAGTATGTAGTCGGAGCCAAGAACCTCCAACATTTCCGTTCTTGTGAAGCGTGAAATGCTTGCGATGGTGAACATACACAGCGAAGCTGTCGGCAGAATTGATGAAGTAAATGGGTGATCAGCTTGATAGAGCATCGGCAGCCATCGAAGTTTAAAGCCGAAGCAGTAGGACAGCGCAAGGCCGAATACATAGGAAGGAATGCTTACACATATTACCGAAATCACAGTGGCAGCGGTGTCCCATAACGTATTGTGACGCAGTGCGGCAACAGTACCGAGCGCAAGACCGCAGATCGTGCCGGTCAGTACCGCCTGTCCGCCTATGCGGAATGACACGGGCAGCCTTGTCTGCAGCAGCATGGTTATGGGCGTGTTGCGCGAAATTGCATAGGAGGTTCCGAAATCACCGGATAGCATGTTTACCACGTATTGAAAGAACCTGATAGCGACCGGCTTATCAAGGCCGTATTTTATTCTGAGCACTGAGATCTGTTCCGGTGTGAGTCTTTCATCGTTGAAAGGAGAGCCAGGAAGGAAAGAGGTCAGGATAAATAACGCAAAGAGAATAACGAGTAATGTAACACAGGAAATGACGATTCGTTTCAGAATGTAGTTTCTCATTGAATATCCTCCTCAAAGAAATTTTTCTGCTGATCCTGATTATTTTTCTGCGTACCAGGGAATGTGGCCTCCTGTCTGAGTAAATCCATAGCCTTTAATATTTGATTTTATCAGGACCGCCTCCGCTTTCTGGTAAACCGGCAGAACAGCAGCATCATCCGCCGCAATTTTCTCTGCTTTCTTTAGCGCCTCCCATCTGGCGCTGAAATCGCCGGACAGATCTCCGGATTCACAGGCGGCAAGCAGTGCGTCGTATTCGGAATTCTCCCATGAGCCATAGTTGTAGGCGCTTCCTGTTGCCCATAAGTCAAGATACGTCGTTGGATCAGGATAATCAGGTCCCCACCGGGTAAAACCTATCTCATAATCCTTTGCGGTCATGCGTTCCACCCTGTTCTTCTTTGGCATTTGTTCGATATTTAAGGTGAGTCCTGACAGGGTTTCTGCAACCTGAGCCTGTATGTACTGCACAACGTTTATGGCAGATTCCGCATCCTCGACTAAAACCTTGTAGCTTAACGAAGAAACTCCCAGTTCCTCCTTTGCCTTGTTCCAGTATTCAAGCGCAAGAACCTTGTCTGTCTTTAAGAAGGTTCCGGTTGTCTCGCGAAAATCTTTTCCGTCCGGTCCAACCGCCGTCAGCTTTGTGATGTAGTAATCAGCGGGAACTGATCCATCCTTTAAAATATTTTTTGCAAGAGAATCTTTGTCATAGGAAAGGGCAATTGCGCGGCGCAGGTTAGCATTTTCCAGTCCGGCAACCTTCGTGTTCGGGGAGAGAAACCATAGGAATCCTGTAAGTACAGGATGAAACTCCGGATCATCAAGAAAGAACTCCGCCTGATCACCGGAAAGTGAAACTACGTCAAGGTCACCGTTCTGGTAAGACAAAAGAGCCTGTTGGTTGTCTTTGATGACTTGATACTTCAAGCCGTCAAGCTGTATGCGGTCGGCAGCATAGTAGCCAGGGTTTCTTTCTAACTCTATTGTCATTGCGGAGGGTTGATAGGATTTCAACTGAAATGGTCCATTGGCGTTGGTGGTTTCGGGTGAAGTTCCGTATCGATCACCCTGTGCCCTGTAAAAATCTTCATTGATGGGTAACATTGCTGGCATTGCAAGCAGGGACTCCAAATAGGCAAGAGGCCGTTCAAGTTTTACCTCAAGCGTTTTGTCATTGAGGGCAGTAACACCCAGTTCTTCAGGCCGCTTATCACCTGCCGCGATGGATTTGGCGTTCACAATGCCTGCTGATACCGGAATATTTGCATATTCAAATGCATTCTCCGGATTGATGAGTTCGCGCCACGCAAATACGAAGTCCTGTGCGGTAACGGGAGCTCCACTTGTCCAATTGGCATTGTCCCTGATTTTGAATGTGTAAGTGAGATTATCACTGCTCTTTTCCACACTCTCAGCGATGGCAGTTTCCGGAACCCCTTTGTCACCAAGGATATAAAGACCGTCGCTGAAGGCGCGTATTATGGTGAAGGAAATTCCGTCCGAGGTTGCGTGAGGATCAAGCGACTGCACTTCTGCGGATAATTGCAGGTTGAGTATGCCGCCTGACAGATTTTTTTCGCCAGTTCCGCTGTTTTCCGGTGATAGGCCGGCGGAAAGACTTTCACCGCTGGAGTTTGCCGCAGACGGGCTTTTGCAGGCTGCGAGAAGCAGCGCTGACATGAGTAAAAGAGTTATACATACCTGTAACTTTTTCATTATTTCATTCCTTTCTTTATTTTAAAAGGAGGCCAAGCAATGGTATTTAGCAACCACTGCTTGACCTCCAGTTTTCTGGTCAATCAAATATTTTGTACCGTTTTTTATTTAGTTAACACTTATAACCTATATGTATAATATGTTAAATATAATAAATCATATATTAAGCTTTGTCAACACTTTATTTGCTTTTATTTACAACACTGTCATGTGCATGTCAGATAATGAGGTTTCACATGGAAAGGTATGAGCTGCTGTAAAGGTTCAATAGGATGAACAAAAAGGGCTGCCCGCAGCTTATCATCGCTGGGCCAGCCCTTCGTATTGCGTCGTCCTGTTTCATAGGGTTCGCCGCAAAAGTTGTAGTACGGGAACTCTATATTTAATTCCATTAAGCGTTGCAGGTACTGCATTTTATGTTTTTGAGGTATTTACTTGTCTAATGATTTCATCGTCGGAACCTGCAGAATGGCCGTTTTATACGCCTTCATCCCGCTCCGTCCGGCGCTGAAACCCTTAATTTTACTGATTTTTTTGCATAGCTTATATTTCATAGGGGTTCGTCCTTTTCCGTCGTTTGCTACGGCAAAAGTTGTAGAAAATTTGTAGTAAGTTGTAATAGCCACTAAATTTCCAATCAACTCATTTACAACTTGATATGCAAATAAGTATATCATACGTACAACGTAGATTCAAGTCAACTATTTTATATGAACAGTCTATACATTGTATACTAAGGAGGTACTATGCCAGAGTATCAATTAGAAATTAAACAAGTCGTGGACTATCCACGCTGCCGGATTTACCGGCAATTTATTCAAAGTCTGATAAACGACCGGAGCATTCGCGTAAGCGGAGGCTCCGGCCTTTTTTATTTTACGGTACTTTGCAACTATGCCAACTTCCGCACTTCCTATCGGCGCATCGACGGCATCAGCTACACTGTCTATCCCGGCGAATGGGTCTGTACCATAAAAGAACTGTCTGAATGGTTCCATACCCGTTTTCAACGCCAAGCGTTGGAGATTCTGGAAAATCTGCAAAAGCAACACCTGATATCCTTTCTCACCCTTGGGCGTGGAAAGCTCATCAAGTATAAGATTCGGGGCTGGCAAAAGCATAACACAGTTTTAGAGTATAATGCCCCCTGCCAAAAAGACACCGGCTTTTTCTTTCTTCCGGTATCCCTTGCAACGGAACTGATCAGTACAAGCAGATGTTCAGAAATGGACATTGTATTAGACTTATGGCTCTCTGCCATATACAACGATCCGCAAGTGCAGGGTTCGGAGGTCGGACCGGTTATCTACCTGCGTAATGACAGCGGCAACCCACTGGTGACATATACCGAACTGGGTTCCCGGTGGGGGCTTTCCAAAGCCGCTGTAGGCCGTGTGCTGAAAAAGCTGTCCGATGCCGGTTATCTTTCCGTTATGACGTTTCCCGGACGACATGGCAGCGTGATTTATCTGCATAATTATCTTTCTACTATGTTCCAGATTTCCGATGTGATGATTGATAAAGAGGAGGTTGCAATGCTATTGAACATCAAGCTGGAGCTGCCTGAAGATGAAAAAGAAACAAGCCAGGAACCAACTGCTGAACATAAGGTATTCGTTTCAGACGCACTTACCAGCGTTTCAAAATTGCACATTCAAATGATTCTTAATAAGATGGCGAAAATCCTGATGGCACAAGGGATATCATGCTTCGGATGCCCCAAATCCATATATAAGTTATTTCCTTTATCGGATGCCTGTGGGGAAGAGTATTTGCCCCACGCGCAGAATGCCACAAGCCGTATGGAATTGACCATCCTTTGCGGCGAAGACAAGACGGTCGCAACGTTTGAACTGACACTCTCCCCGAAATGGGAGAATCCAACAAGGAGGGATAAATAATGAAGAAGAAAAATGAAGTGACCGACGTTATCGAAAACCCGCTGTACCATGACACATGGAAGCTATTAAAAAAATACCGTGATGTAGTCTGGAGTTTAGAGCTTTCTGTCCAGCAGGTCCGCAGCAAGTTTGAAATTGAATATGGCAGCTCCATTGAGGAATTTTTAGATTCCATCTACCTTGCCGGTGCCGATCTGGCTGGCTCGGATATTGAACATCATGCCAAGTGCATTGAGCGCAGCCATCAGATGCTGAAATTGCTGGATACTGCTATTGACCTTTTACGGAATAAGCATAAAAACGGCGAGTCCTATTACTGGCTGCTATACTTCTCTTTCCTCTCCCCCCAACAACTGCGGAATGTGGATGAAGTCATCGAAAAGCTCCGCCCTCATATCCGGGATATCTCTTTTCGCACCTATTACCGGAAACGCCGAGAGGCCATAGATGCATTAAGTTCTGTGTTATGGGGCTATACTTCCAAGGATAGTATAGATGTACTAGAACAGTTTTTCCCAAGAACAGCACTCAATAATACTTAAGTTTTGTCAACTCTTCTTTATTTACAACCGTACTTCATAAATTTCAAACTTGAAGTACGATTGTAATTTCATTTGAAACAGCTTTAGAAATTAAACTTGTAAATACAAACTTTTCACCACTATTTGCAGAAAAAATATATATCCATACTATTTTATTTACAAGCTAATGTACAAATGTATTTCCCATTGACAACACTATATATAATTTATTTATCCTAAGGAGGTTCAAGAAATGGCAAAAATCAGAAAAGACCACGAAGGTCACATTCTTCAAAAAGGTGAGTGTCAACGCAAGGACGGAAGTTATGTCTACTTCTATACGTGTAACGGAAAACGCAAATATCTCTATGACACGGATTTGTTATGTTTAAGAACGAAGGAAAATGGGATTATAAAAGATATTGAGGATGCCATTAAAGAGCACCCCGTAATAGGTAAAAGCAGAAAAGACCGAAAAGGTCGCAATCTTCATAAAGGTGAGTGTCAACGTAAAGATGGATATTATGTCTACTTCTATACATGTAACGGAAAACGTAAATATGTCTATGACAAGGATTTGGCGAGCTTGAGAATTAAAGAAAAACAAATAATAAAAGATTTAGAAGATGGAATTCGAACACAAGAGAGCATGGGCATTACCTTGAATGATATGTTCCATACTTACATGCAAACAAAAATAAGTCTAAAAGAATCAACCCGTGCCAATTATATGTATCTATGGAAGCAGTACATCCAACATGCCCCTTTCGCAAATTGTCCGCTTCCATCAATCCGCAAAAGCGATATTATGCTTTTTTATACTAAACTATTAGAAACCGGGTTTGCTATCAATTCGCTTGAAAGCATACACACCTTAATCCATCCAACCCTTGAATTAGCAGTTGATGATGATTTAATCCGAAAAAATCCAAGCCAAGGTGTATACCACAGCTTTAGTAGAAACAATACAACTCCTCCTCGTATTGCACTCACACTTGATCAGGAGCAAAAATTTTTAGAATTTATAAAAGGAAGCCTCACTTATAGACATTGGCTGCCCGTTTTTGTTACACTTCTCGGTACTGGCATGAGAATATCCGAATGTACAGGCCTTACCTGGAGTGATGTGGATTTTGAAGCAAACACGCTATCCGTCAACCACAGCTTGATTTATCGAGTCATTGATGGACATGCAGGCTTTCATATTTCTACTCCTAAAACTAAAAACAGTACTCGTATTATCCCTTTAATTCCTAAAGTTGCAGAAGTTCTTCATTTACTACATGAAGAAAGCAACCGTGTATCCACCTATTCTGAACTTTCTTTAGCGGGGTATCATGGGTTTGTTCTCCGAAACCGTTCCGGCTCTTTCCTTGGAGCACATGCAATCAATCGGGCAATTAACCGAATCTGCAAGGAAATTAATTTATTGGAAACTGAGCAAGCAAAAACAGAGAAGCGAAAACCTCATCTACTGCCACATTTCAGTGTTCACAATCTCCGGCATACATTTTGCACAAGACTATGCGAAACCACCACGGATATAGCTGTTATTCAGCAAATCATGGGGCATGCGGATATTGCGACAACGCTTGAACAGTATAATCATGTCTCGCAGGAACATATTAAAATTATCATGGGGAATATAAGCAACGATCTATCCCTCATGTAAGATTTGTTCCTTACAACGAAGCAACCAGTCAAAGCAGCTACTATATATTTTCTTTTCCTGCACCAATCTGCGGAAACCTATGCTTACTAAGCGAGTTCAACGTCCGAAGCTGTTTTACCGCAAGCTCGTGTAAAATCACAAGGCGCTCTGACTGGCTTTTGCCTTGCTCAATCAAAATAGCATTATAACTTTCCATATTCGCCAGTACTAATAATTGGTTTATAGTTGCCTCATCCCGAATGTTTCCCTTTTTCTCTGGATTAGCATCACGCCAACGTTTTGCTGTTCTTCCAAATAGAGCAACATTAAGCATATCCGCTTCGTTGGCATATGTAAATGATATCTGTGCAGCAGTCAAGTCCGGCGGAATTAAATTTTCCTTTATAGCATCAGTATGAAGACGATAATTTAATTTAGATATCTCCCGATTCAGATTCCAATTAAGCGACAATCGGCTATTTTCATCTGACTTCAGCCGCTTATAGTCCTTAATAATATACAACTTGAATTCTGGTGAAATCCATGAAGCAAATTCAAATGCGATATCCGAATGTGCATAAGTTCCGCCATACCGGCCGGCTTTGGAAACAATACCGATTGCAACAACACCTTCAATCCACTTTGTCGGTGACATTGTAAATGCATTAAGTCCTGCCTGACTCCTAAACCCGTCGAATTCGACGGGTTTAAAATCAGGATTATGCAGACTTTCCCACAATCCCAAGAACTCTATGGTGTCCCTACTGCGCATCCAATTTTTAATAACATCATTTGGAGCGTCGCTTTTATATTTTGCAATATCCGTCAATGAAATATACTCATTTTGAAAATCATTTGTATAAATACTAATATCCAGACCTTTTGCATGGATAGTATCTTTGATTGGAGCTTCTCCCATATGCAAACCTCCTATTCTTCCATGTAATCTAACATTTGTTGATTCAAGTTTTCCTTTACCATTCTCCAATTGGGGGAAAATTTATCCATATACTGGCGAAATTGTTCGCTATGGTTTCTCTCCATAAAATGCACTAACTCATGTGTAATAACATATGCTAAGCATTCTGGCGTTTTTTTTGCCAGTTGCAAGTTGAGCCATATGCGCTTTTGTTCTGCATTACAGGTTCCCCATTTAGTGCGCATATTTTTAACATGCCATTCATTTACTTTTACACCGACAATCTGCTCACACTTTTCCAAAACCTCTGGAACTGCTTGTTTTAACTGACTACGATACCACTCGTTTAAAGTGCTCTCCCGTTGTTGCACGGTACTTTCTTTTCGCACTTGCAATATCAATTTTCCACCAGAAATACGAACATCATTCCGTAGGTTTGAATACTGAACATCCAAACGGTACCGTCGCCCCCATACATAATAGCTTTCTCCCGTGACATACTGTCTTTTTGTTTGACGTGCCTGCTCTTCAAATTGCTGCTTCTGTTTCTTAATCCATGAGATTCTTGATACCGCAAACATTCGGATGGCATCGTCACTGGCAGCTTGGGGAGCTGTAATTTGAACCATTCCTTCTGGTGGAAGCACACGAATATACATATTTTTAATATCTTTTTTTGTAATCGCAATCTTAATATTCCCAATTATCACTTCTATCACTTAATATTCACTCTGCTCCTTTACCAGTGCCAATAAATCATCGGCTGCCCTATCATCTTTTACGATTGCTCGTATAGCCCTCCACAACTTTCGCTCTTTTACTTTATTACCCCGAAAACTATCCTGCTTGGTAGCCAGAACCGTTTCGTGCAATCGTTCGGCCATATCCGCATCCCCTTCCATATAATCATAAAATGCACGCTTTGCGGCACTGCCACGGATATTTTCGGGATAATCGGAACTATTTTCCGGCTTATGTACTTTGCGTGCCAATTCAACGATTTGTTCTAAATACTCTTCATAGTTAAGCACATCATTTTTCCGTTTCTTAATCAGTTCCCGTAAAAGAGCAGACATTTTTTCATAGTATTTAGGATTGCTTTGGCTTTTTTCAACAATTTCCTTCCCAACGTTATTTTCAATCGTTTCCGCAACAGCTTCTTGCTCCCGTTTTGTTTCAGCTGACATTTCTTTTAATGTGGTAATCCCATTGTCCACCAACAACTCAACCAAGGTTGCTCCCCCAAAAGAAGTCAGCACACGGCTGGGGTCGGCTGACAAGTAGGTGTCGATCAGATGCCGCATATCCGGGTCATATTTCTTCAAGTCCACATAGTCACCGCTGGCCAGGCGTACTTCGTCCCGGACTTTGATATAGTAAGTAACTTCTTTTTCGACGGCTTTTATTTTCTCTATGGTATAGTTGTATTTCTCTTGTAGTTCACCCGATACTTCACCAAAGGCACGCAGTACAGTGGCAGAGAGATCATACAACTGTTCTCTCTTAGGGAAGTTTTCTGCCAACTCATCCAGCTCAAACGCTTCCGTATTGGCACCGCAGAAATAGTGATAATAGTCTACCATATCCTTTGGGGGCGCTACAGGCTCACATAAGGCGCGCAATGCTTCCAGAGAATCTTCCAACTGTTCCTTGGCTTTATCCAGCCGATTGGTCATCAACCCGGAAACATCCTCCTTGTCGTAGCAGTCAAACGCTTCCGAAGTATAATCAGCCACGGCCTTTTCCAGGGAACGAAACAAATCTTTATAGTCGATAATATAACCAAAGTCTTTATCTTCCCCGTCCAGGCGATTAACTCGGCAAATAGCCTGAAACAACCCATGATCACGCATGGATTTGTCTATATAGAGATAGGTTGCTGGCGGAGCGTCAAATCCGGTCAACAATTTGTCCACTACAATCAGGAGTTTCATCTGTTCCGGTTGTTTAATAAATTTCTCTTTGGCCTCTTTTTCAAATGCTTTTGGTTCTTTGCCGTTCAACATTTTTATATAAATTTCATACTGATCGACAGCTTCTGTTTCGCCATCTTCTCCCACCGTCTCAGTGCGAATATCGCTGACAGTCGGTTCATAGGAAGTCACGATAGCACATTTACCTTTCAGTTCGGTTTCCTGAAATAACTCGTAGAACTTACAGGCTTGATAAATGCTACCTGCTACAAGCATGGCATTTCCCCGCCCATCATGAAGACGTGGTTTCGTTTCCATATCAAACACGATATCTGCTACGATTTGCCCCAACCGGGCCTTAGAGCTAAACATCTTCTGCAAATTACCCCAGCGCTGTTTGAGTTTTGCCTTTGCTACATCGGTCAGCCCTCTCGTTTTTGCTTCAAACCAGGCGTCAATCCGTTCTTGTTGGACAACATTCTGCTCCACCTCGCGGGCCTCATACCGCAAATCAAGAACGACTTTATCCCGCACGGCCTCATCAAACTTATAACGGTGGATATATGGTCCAAAAACCTCTAAGCTGGTTTCTTTATCCTTTTTCATCAGAGGCGTTCCGGTAAAGCCGATGAAAGTCGCATTGGGCAGAATCGTCGCCATCGCCTTATGCAATTTGCCGGACTGAGTACGGTGGCACTCGTCCACAAACACATAGAAATTCCCCTTAGGCGAGAAATGCTCCGGTAAGGATTTCTTGATTTCCTCAATGAATCCGATATAGTCGGTTTCTCCGCTCTTTTCCCCCTTTTTCTTTCCAAATTTATGAATTAACGAACACATCATGACCGGTGATGTATCATTGATCTTTTGCACCAACTCACTCCCCCGACGAATGCGCAGAATGTTTTCGCTTACACCGGCAAATACCTGCTCAATCTGCAAGTCCAACTCATCCCGGTCAGTAATAATCAGTATGCGGCTGTCTGCAACATTTTCTTTAATCCACTTACTCAGCCATACCATTGTCAAGGACTTGCCTGATCCCTGAGTATGCCAGATAATTCCTCCCTCATGCCGCAAAGCATAGACCCGGGCAGCCAGATTTCCGAAAAACTGGTTAGGACGGCAGGTCTTTTTTACTCCACTGTCATAGACAATAAAGTTATGTAAAACTTCTATAAAGCGCTCCTTACGACATAGGGAGATTAAGTTTTTGTCTAACCTCAACGGGTATTTTTCAATTTGTTCCCGAACATTTGCAGAAATATCATCCTGCACATTGGAATCTTCCTTCCATGAAAGATAATATTTTTCCGGCGTTCCTGTAGTTCCGTAACGCACACCCTCGGAATCGTTACCGGCCAATGTCAGCCCAACTGTAGCAAAGAACTGCATCATCATATCTGGACGTTGATTAGCTATATTCTGGCGGATACCTTCTGAAAGCGATACCGTGCTACGTTTCAGTTCAATTACTGTAAAGGCGATACCGTTGATATAAAGTACCAAATCCGGGCGTTTATGTTTGACCGTTACCTCTTCCGCTATATAAAAATCGTTTTCCAGAGGATGCTCCCAATCCACAAACTGGACCGTAGTTTTGTGCTGACCAACTTCCTCATTGGCCTTCACTCCGTAACGCAGCTTTTTATAGGTCTGCTCATTCAAATCGTATAGGCTAAGAGATTGATCCCCTGCGGCATCCCTCAGTTCTTTTAGAGCACGACTGATAAGCACGGTTGAGTAACCTCGCCGGGTCAAATATTTTGTCATCAAATCCGCTTCAATATTAGAATTTGTCCGTTCTATAAAATTGCCCAGATAAGTGTAATCCAGTTCGTTCACAAACAGCTTGATGACCCGCTGTTGTGTTGCTTTTTCTCGTTGACCAACACTCATGGAAGCACCTCCTATTCTGTTCCGAACAACTCTTCACATTTCTGAATTGCCCGCTGAATATCAGAATCCTTGAAATATGTTTTATTCAGCTTTTCCCGCCATTCTTTAGTTGAGCTGATTAATTCCTTAATGTCATGTACTGAAACTCGTTTGCCTTCTTGGTGCAAATCGCAAATGGCCATATCCACTGTTGCCAACAGTTCCAGTTCGTTTACACTAGTAAATTGGAATTGCGATACAAGCCAATCCATATCTGGTTGCTTACCCCAATCCTCTAAGTAGGCAAGTGCCTGTTCGATCTTCTTCCCCCTGACAAATCGACTCCCCTTGTCGTTCTTGCTAATTTGAATGTATTGATTTTTCTTAGCAATGGGTTCGCCGCCTTTGTAACGCACCTCATCCGCATAAGGACCAGCCGCTTTTTTATGGAAAGCCGAAGTGTCTGCCTGTTCCTTACGACGCATCAGGTACAATAGTTTCTGTACCTTCTTGCGGCCAAGTGGAAACTTATCCGAGTAAAAGGAATTAACAATACTCGCTATCATTACCGCATCATCAAATTGCTGATTGTGGGGTTTGTGGGCAGGCAATTCTATTGTCACTTGAGTCTTTTGTGTTACAGGCTTCGTTAATGTTTCTGTATCCAGCAATCTAATCCTACCTGTAAGAAGTTCTTGCATCATGCCCTGTTTGATTTGATGGTATTTGTCCAGTTTTTTTTCAAGGGTTTTGATTTCGGTGTCCATGTCGGAAAGGACTTGGGCAATGGCTTGTTGCTCCTTAACATTTGGTAAAAAAAACTGAAAACATTTTATACTGGTAGCTGACAAATTTGGCTGCGAACTTCCATTATTCTCTTCAGAAATCATTTTACTAAACTCCGATGACCCTAAAATCTGGAATAAAAATTTTGTTAAAATGCTATCTTCTTTACATCTCAATAATGCTAATGATGAAGCTAGAGCACCTTTATCAAAATTAGCTGTCGCATACTTTCCAAGCGAACCTCTTAAACATATTAGAATGTCATTCTCTCTAATTTTTGCTCCGCCCATAGTTAAATATTTCTCTTCACTTATAAAATCCATATTTGAAAAATCTACTAAATTATTTTTTAAATGTCCTGCGTTTACAAATGGAATACCACTATTTTTCATTTCTCCATTAGTCGGATAATTGTTTCCCCTATCTCCATTCAGTATGTCACATACACTACCAAGCGTAACTAATTTCCACGCCCCACTAAACCCCGGCAGGCGCTTTTTGCCGGTCAGCAGTTCCTGTATTGTTCCCTGCTTGATGGCTTTCTTTTTTTCAATCAGCTTTTTTAGAGAGGTAATTAGGCTGTCCACATCTGAAAGAGCTTCGGCAATCATAATTTGCTCACTTTTGGAATCAGGAAACGCATATTTCAATTCCAATAGTTTTTTAACAGACAATCCCGGTTGCGCAGAAGATTCCGAATATTGGTTCAAGTTCATATCATAAAGAACATATGACATAAACTTAATATCTGTTTGAGCCTTCGGTGTCACCACAACAGCGTGCTCTGATGCAAAAATTTTTCCTTGAACATATGATACATTACCACATAAAGCGCCTTGTCTTCCAATAAGTACATAATTTCCTTCATGAGTATAAGTGGATGTGAATCCTCGAAAACCATTACCACCAAAACAGCGATACTTACCAATATCACTAATATTTTCAGAGGTAATGGAAACACCACTTTTCATCAATACCATTTGGGATAATTTTTTCTTTGAAAAAACTGGCCTGTTTTTCACCATACAAATCCCATCCTTTCCAAATGAGATTTGACCTTGGCCTCATATTTCTCCACCTCGTCCTCACATTCTTTCAAAGTATACTCATACCGTTCTACCAGTTCAGTTACACGGGCGGAAAGATGATGAGACAACTCCTCATGAATAGCATCAATGCCTTTATAAATTGTGTCAAACCATTTTTCTTCCACCAACAACTGTTTAATTTCCTCCAGTAATAGCTGTGGATATTTCTTTTCCAACAAAGTATCCAGATCGGTCTCCGCCTGTTTAACAGCCTTTTTATAATTAGCCTCCGTTTCCAGCAGCTCTCGGTATTCCTTCAAAACCTCCAGTTCTTCCTTAGCAGATGAATCCTTTTTGATGGCCTTAATGCGGGCCTCCACTGTGACTTTTTTTAAGTCATCCAACCGAGAAAACAATCCTTCCTCACCACTATTCTCCTCGGCCATTTCTTCCAACTTGGCCGTCACCTCATCTAATTGACTGTGCAGAACTTCCAGAGCCTTGACCTTATCGGCAAAAAAGTATATGGCAAGCAGTGCCTTAGGGAGCAGCTTTCCCTCAAAGCCTTTGATTTTGTCAGTCTTGATCTCAATCGTCTGGCCGTTTTCCTTTTTCTTCTTGGTTACATATTCATAAGCGATTTCCCGCCCCGCCTCATAACCGTCATAACAAACCGCATATACGTCGTCCTGCATAGTTTCGGCCCAATATTCCATCAGCACTTCATACACATCATATTTATCCAGAAGCGGAACTTCACCAAATCCGCGAAGCAGGTGCTCTGCAATTTGTTCAATGAATTCTTTCGGATGAATTTCCTGGTTTAGATTCATCAAGCTCGGAGTTATTGCCGTTTTCCATTCCGTGTAGATCTCATCCAACAAATCAGCGTGCCGCAAAAATTCCTCATGGGAGGTAATAGTGGTAACAACATCCTCTTTCTGAATCGCCGGCTGATAGTATCCTTCCCGTAGTGGCTTAAATAGAAGTTTTTCCAAGGACGGATACACCTTCCAATACTTTTCCATGCTGTCTACATCTGCCGCCGGGATACCGCCATTTAGGTGTGCATTAATATCCTGTAAGTCTTCCGGCTCACTGCTGTCGATATAACGGGGAATGTTCAGATTATATTCATTGGTAATTTTAATTTCCTCATTAAGAACAAAGCGGGAATACTTTGGGTCAGATTCGTCCATAGCCAAAAAGGTTGTTACGATTTTGTGGATATCCTGCTCCCGCAAACGGTTCTTATTTCCGTCCTTCACAAAGCCTTTGCTGGCATCAATCATAAAGATGCCTTTGCGATCCGCCGCATCTTCTTTATCAAGCACTAGAATACAGGCTGGAATACCTGTTCCGTAAAAAAGGTTGGCAGGTAGGCTAATAATACCTTTGATATATCCCCTGTCAATAATCTTATTTCGAATATCAGCCTCTGCATTTCCCCGAAACAGCACCCCATGTGGCAAGATAATGGCAGCCTTTCCCGTGGATTTTAACGATTTCAGTACATGCAAAAGCCAGGCGTAATCGCCGTTTTTCTCCGGCGGAACACCTAAATCAGCCTCACTATAACGCCCATACATATCAGGAATTGATATGCCATCCATCCATGATTTATCTGAGAAAGGCGGATTAACCACAATAAAGTCAAAGGTTTTCAGTAATTCCGGGTTGTTGTCGTCTTTATACTGCGGACTGGAAAGAGTGCTCTTATTACCCACAACCACGCCAGCTCCTTTATTGTGAAGGAACAGATTCATACGGGCAAGGCCAGCGGTCGAATTGTCTTTCTCCTGACCCCATATAGATATATCACACGGAGCCTCATCTGCCGCACGAATCAAAAGTGAACCGGAGCCGCATGCAGGATCATATACGCTCATGCTGGGGGAATCAGCTTTATTGATGCCAATCACTTTTGCCATGATGCGGGATACCTCACCAGGCGTATAGAATTGTCCTTTGCTTTTACCGGAATCTAGGGCAAACTTCCGCATCAGATATTCATAGGCATCGCCCAGAATATCATCTCCACCCGCACGATTGTTGGTGAAATCCAGTTCTGGCTTCTGAAAAATCTCCACGAGGCCGGAGAGCTTATCCACTGCTTCTTTGTCCGTACCAAGTTCTTCACTGTTAAAATCGGCAATATCAATGATGCCTTTCAAATCATTGGCTTCAACCAGTATCCCAATGACCACATTGATCCCTTCACCGATATTTTTCTTGTATTTCAATGCGATAATATCATCAAAGCTGCCGCCGTCCGGTACTTCAATATCCCAATCATCGCTACTTTTAAAACGGTCTGAAACATACTTCACAAACAGCATTGTCAGAATATAATCTTTATAACGAGCGGGCTCAACACCGCCGCGCAGTTTATCACATGCAGCCCATATCTGGCTGTAAATTTCACTCTTTTTGATGGCCATAAAACAATCCCTCTCAGTTCTTTTGTGCTTTCAATTCCTGCAATAGCATAGATTTCACTTGTTCTTGCTCACATAAATCCGTCAATGTGGCTATTGCAAGCTGATTAGGCGTCACATGCCCATTTTCCCAACGGTTTACTGTGGAAAAACTGACATGAAGCTTCTCCGCAAACTTTTTCTGGGACAACCCTAAATCCTTTCGGATCATCTTTATTAAAATATGGATTTCCATTGTAATACGCCTCCTTCACAAATAGAAGTATAGCATATGCGATATTTTTAGACAAGAAAAATCAACATTCACGTCAAACTCTACATATACAAAAATTAAACAGAAAAACGAGCAGGATGGTATTTTACAACCAACCTGCTCTTCTTAATTCATTATTTTCAGTCTCTCATATCCATATTTTACGCATTTGTTGCAAAAAAGTTGTAGTATACCTTTCCCCAATTTCAGCAAACCTAGTATTCATGCGGGTTTGCGGGCACTTCTTAATCCCTCGTTTTCATCGTGGGGAACAACAACACATCCCTAATCGCATAAGAATCCGTAAGCAGCATAACAAACCTGTCAATACCAATACCAATACCGCCAGTAGGAGGCATACCGATCATGAGTGCATTTACAAAATCATCATCCATGGAATTAGCTTCATCGTCTCCAGCTGCAAGAAGTGCTTCCTGAGCCTTAAAGCGCTCGATCTGATCCAGAGGATCATTTAACTCAGAGTAAGCATTTGCCATCTCACGCTTTGTAATGAACAGCTCGAAACGCTCCGTATAATCCGGATCATCAGGCTTTTTCTTGGTAAGAGGAGAAATCTCTACCGGATGGTCCATAATAAAGGTCGGCTGTACCAGATGCTCTTCAACAAATTCCTCAAAAAGCATGCTTAAAATATCGCCCTTCTTATGGTGCGCTCCATACTCCACATGGTACTGGTCTGCCAGAGCCTTGGCTTCCTCATCCGTATGAATGGTGGTAAAATCAATGTCCTTGTATTTCTTTAAAGCATCTACCATGGTAATGCGTTCAAATGGCTTTGATAAGTCAATTTCTACACCATCATAGTTCACCACAGCCGTTCCAAGGACCTTAAGGGCAACTGACCGGAATAAGTCCTCCACCAGATCCATCATGCCGTGGTAATCGGTATATGCCTGATATAATTCCATTAAAGTAAACTCTGGGTTATGACGGGTATCCACGCCTTCATTACGGAAAACGCGCCCGATTTCATAAACTCTTTCCAGACCGCCTACGATCAGTCTCTTTAAGTAAAGTTCCAGAGAAATACGCAGCTTTACATCCTCATCAAGAGCGTTGTAGTGAGTTTCAAATGGTCTTGCAGCAGCGCCGCCTGCATTGGCAACCAGCATAGGTGTCTCCACCTCCATAAAGCCCTGGGCATCCAGATGGTCACGGATGGACTTGATGATCTGGGAACGCTTTACAAACGTATCCCTTACCTCAGGGTTCATGATCAGATCCACATATCTCTGTCTATAACGAATGTCCGTATTGGTCAGGCCGTGGAACTTCTCAGGAAGAATCTGAAGGCTCTTGGTAAGCAGGAGAACGCTCTCAGCATGGATGGAAACTTCTCCCGTCTTTGTTGTAAACGCAGTTCCCTTAATGCCTACGATATCACCGATATCCAGCTTCTTGAATTCCTTGTATTCCTCTTCTCCGATACTGTCTCTGGCCACATAGGACTGAATATTGCCCTTTAAATCCTGTACATTACAGAAGGAAGCTTTCCCCATCACGCGCTTAGACATAAGACGTCCTGCAATGGATACTTCCTTTCCTTCCCATTCTTCATAATGCTCTTTGATTTCACTGCTGTGTACGTTAACATCGTACTTTGTAACTTTAAACGGATCCTTTCCCGATTCCTGAAGCTCTGCCAGCTTTTCCCGGCGGACCTTCAGCAAATGGTTTAAGTCCTCTTCTTTTACCTGATTCTGGTTTTGATTCTGCTGTTCTGCCACCTGTTTGCACTCCTTTGTGAACTATGTTAAGGAAGTTCGATTCGCCAGACGGCTCATCGAACGGCTGATTTTCTATGACACTCTCTGGATTTCCAGAACCTTATACTGGATCACACCGGACTGTGTCTCTACGTCTACTACATCTCCTACTTTCCTGCCAATCAGTGCATGACCAACCGGGGATTCATTGGAAATTTTATTCTGAAGGCTGTTTGCCTCCGTGGAACCCACAATTTTGAATTCCATCTCTTCGTCCTCATCAACATCGTAGACTTTTACCTTGCAGCCAATGTTAATCTTATCTAAATCGATCTCATCCTCAACGACTACCTCTGCATTCTTAAGGAGCTTCTCCAGTTCTTCAATACGCAGCTCAATGTCTCTTTGTTCATCCTTAGCGGCATCATACTCAGCGTTTTCGGATAAGTCGCCTTGCTCCCTGGCTTCCTTGATCTTCTGGGCAACTTCTTTTCTTTTTACCACCTTTAAATTCTGAAGCTCATCCTCGTATCTTTTAAGGCCTTCGTAGGTTAAAATATTCTTCTTATCTACCATGGTTTTTGATTCCTCCTGGTTTCATACTCGCTCATTCGCATTCCAAATATTATAGCGTAAACATCTAAAATTGTCAAGAATGTAACTGTTCCTGATTCTAATTCTCTGGCTGTAGGCCGGCCATCCGATCTTCCACAAAACGTCTTAATTCATCCATAGTTCCCACCTGGTTGATATCATTTCTAAGCTTTGCGGAATGAGGCAGCCCAGCCGTATACCATGCCATATGCCCACGCATCTCACGCATGGCTGCCACTTCCCCTTTATGCTCCATCTGCAGGGCACCGTGTCGGATGATCATCTTGCAGATTTCCTCTCTGGCAGGTCCGGGAAGCAGCTCTCCTGTTTCCAGATAATGCAGGGTTCTTTTAAAGATCCAGGGATTTCCCTTGGCTCCTCTGGCAATCATCACCCCGTCACAGCCGGTTTCCTCCAGAAGAGCCTTAGCATCCTCCGGCTTAAATACGTCACCGTTTCCTATGACCGGAATTGTGACAGCTTCCTTTACCTTCCTTATTATATCCCAGTCCGCTGTTCCTGAATAATACTGCTCCCTGGTCCTGCCATGAACAGCCACTGCAGCCACTCCGCAACTTTCCGCCATTTTGGCAAATTCCACGGCATTGCAGTCCTCTTCTGTAAAGCCTTTTCTGAATTTTACGGTCACAGGCTTTTTAACGGTCTTTACCATAGCAGTTAAAATACGCTCTGCAAGCCTGATATCCTTCATTAGCGCCGACCCCTCGCCGTTATTAACGATCTTCGGCATGGGACATCCCATGTTCACATCAATGAGTACATAGGGCCCTTCTTCCACTTGAGCCGCAATATCCGCCATGATATCCGGATCAGAACCAAAAAGCTGGAGGCTGACAGGGCCTTCCCCATCCGCCACCTTTAGCAGTTCATTCGTATTTTTGTTTTTATATAAAATTGCCTTGGCACTGACCATTTCCGTTACTGCCATACCGCAGCCCTGCTCCCTGCAGAGAAAACGAAATGGCAGGTCCGTAACTCCTGCCATCGGTGCCAGTATGAGGTTGTTATCCAACGTCAAATTTCCAATTCTAAGCTTCACGTATCTATTTCTCCGCCTTCCAATTCTTCTCCCAGATAAAACACCCGGTAATACATCTCCAAAGATTCCAGAAGTTCCTTTTTCTCTTTCCGGTACTGCTTGATCTTCAGCACGCTTCCGATCTCATCAAACAGATAATCTCCCTCCTCTGCTGTCACCTTAAATTCCAGGGTGCCATCCTCATCGTATTCCATGATAAGGATTCCTCCTACATCTTCGGTATATAGCACGCACATAATTTGAAGATCCTGCTTGATGCTTTCGGGGAGACTTGAAAACTGCTGGTTAAAATAATATTTCTGCTCATAGGAATTGGCGCCGCAAAGCACCACATTATCTCCATCATGCTCCATCGTTTCTGCCACCGCTCTTTCCTTATTAATGCGCATTACCAATATTTACTGAGATTATATTTTAGCATACACGGAAAGAAATGACAATAGGCTAAAAATCAGTGGTACACCGCTTGATCAGCCGGCATGGAATCCTGTTATTCCTGTTAACTTCCGCTTTTTCTCCCAGAAGGACTTTCATCATATTATCGACGGAGATGTTGCATAATTCCTCGACCCGGTTATCAATGGAAGAAAGCTCCGGATCACTGCAGATCGACAGGGCAGAATTATTAAATCCGGTAATGCACAAATTCTCCGGTACCTTTAAAAGCTTTGCATTGGCATACTTAATCGCTCCTACTGCAAGACCGTCATCTGTGGCTACCACGCTGTCAAATCGTAAATCACGGCGCTCCAGCAGGATATCCCTTACCGTATGGATCCGGTTCTTTACATAAAGCTTTAAATCTCCCAGCACAGGAAGCCCGTGGGCTTTTAAAGCGGATTCATAGCCTGCCAGTTTCTGATTTGCGCTGTAAGAATGGGAATCACAGAGAAACAGGATTCTGCGCCGTCCTGTCTCAATCATCTGGCTGGTCACATCGTAGGTTGCCTGATAATCATCTCCATAAGCGCAATAAATATTCTCGCCATCCAAATATCCGTTGATCAAAAATACCGGAACCTGCTTTGCTGCATCGCGGACATACTGCGTATTTTTATCCGGTTCCCCTGTTCCTGCATAAGTAGAACCGACCATGAGAAGCGCATCGATCCGCTTTGCAAGAAGAAGGCTGACATATTTTTCTTTCACGGACTGTTCAAACCCGCTGCAGCATAAAATACAGTCGTAACCATGCTCGTGCATAAGGCTCTCTAAATGGGCTACCGCTGTAGCCATATAAGCATCTGATACATCCGGACATAAAATCCCAATGGTCTTCATGGAATCAAGCCCAAGACCCCTGGCAAATACATTGGGAGTATAGCCGTTTTCTTCCATAATCGTTCTGACTTTTTGTTTTGTTTTCTCACTCACACGGGGGCTGTCATTCACCACCCGGGATACGGTAGCGATGGAAACTCCTGCAAGTTCTGCAATGTCATAAATGTTCATCCTGGTAGTCCCTTTTACTCATCAAAATTTCCATACACAAAGTGAGCGTAAGCGCTTACACTTTTCTCGCTTCATTATACAGGATAAATTTCTGTAAAGCAACTGTTATTGCTGATTTTATTTCTTAAAAAAATCAGTTTTTTTCCTAAATTGTTCCCATAAATAAAAAGAAAAATCTCTTTTTTTCTTTCCCTATTGACGTCTGCACCAAAATAGTGTATGTTTTATGTAAGTACTTACATTACATGTACCGATTGATTCTGGTACCAAGAAAGGAAAGGAAGCTTATGCAGGATTTCATCAAAATTCATTCCGGAGATAATGTTGCAGTTGCATTAAAGCCGCTTTCTTCCGGCACTGCCGCAGAGATAGGCGGAAATACCGTTACACTCCTGGAAGATATACCACAGGGTCATAAATTTGCCCTTGCCGATATACCTGCCGGCTCATCCGTCATCAAATACGGCTGTGCCATTGGCATGGCAAAGGAACATATTAAGACAGGGGCCTGGATTCACACGCATAATTTAAAAACAGGTTTGGGGGATTTACTTACTTATACGTACGAGAAACAGGAAACGGCTGTTGTCCCCACAGAAGAACGTTTCTTTCAAGGCTATCGCAGGCCAGATGGAAAAGTTGGCGTGCGCAATGAAATCTGGATCATTCCTACTGTTGGCTGTGTCAATAACATAGCCACTGCGCTGGAGCGTATGGCTAAAAAATACGTAGGCGGCTCCATTGACGAAGTTGCCGCATTCCCTCATCCTTACGGCTGTTCCCAGATGGGTGACGACCAGGAATATACAAGAACCATTCTGGCTGATTTAATCAACCATCCCAACGCCGGAGGCGTTCTGGTCCTGGGACTTGGCTGCGAAAACAGCAGCGTTGCCGAACTGAAACCCTATATCGGTGATTACGACGAGAACAGGGTGAAATTTCTGGTAACTCAGGAGTCTGAGGATGAAATGGCGGATGCCATGGACCTCATCGGACAGCTGGCTGAATACGCAGGTACGTTCCACAGAGAGCCTGTAAGCTGCAGCGAACTCATCATTGGCATGAAATGCGGCGGTTCCGACGGTTTATCCGGAATCACAGCCAATCCCACGGTAGGAGCATTCTCCGATTTGCTGATTTCTAAAGGCGGAACCACCATCCTGACGGAGGTTCCCGAGATGTTCGGAGCGGAAACGCTTCTTATGAACCGCTGCCAGAATGAAGAAACCTTTGATAAAACCGTGAATCTGATCAATGATTTCAAGAACTATTTCACCAGCCATAACCAGACCATTTACGAAAATCCTTCCCCAGGCAATAAAAAGGGCGGTATCTCTACCCTGGAGGACAAATCCTTAGGCTGCGTCCAGAAATCTGGCAGCGCTCCGGTCGTAGATGTATTAAAATACGGGGAACCAGTACGCGATAAGGGCTTAAATCTCTTAAGTGCTCCCGGTAACGACTTAGTGGCCTCCACGGCACTGGCCGCTTCCGGTGCCCACATCGTCCTGTTTACCACAGGCCGCGGTACCCCATTCGCCTGTCCGGTACCGACCATGAAGATTTCGACCAACACTGCGTTAAGCACAAAGAAGAGTAACTGGATTGATTTTAACTGCGGCGTACTGGTTGAGGGTACGGATATGGACACCCTTAAAAATGAATTCTTTGATTTTGTCATCGAGGTAGCTTCCGGCAAAAAGGTAAAATCCGAAGAAGCAGGTTTCCACGACATGGCTATCTTTAAGCAGGGCGTGACCTTATAATTCAACTACTATGCCATTCTGTGTTCTTATATGAATGCAGAATGCGGATTGAAATATGCAATGAAGAAAAAAGGAGATAAATTCAATGGAAAAGTTATGTTATGAAACACTGGAAAAGCTTGGGTATGACGGATATCTTTTAAAGGAAGCCCCTGAACGGGTGCTGCAGTTCGGTGAAGGTAATTTCTTAAGGGCATTTGTGGATTATTTTATCGATGTCCTGAATGAAAAAACCGGATTTAACTCCAAGGTCGTTTTATGCCAGCCCATTGCACCAGGTCTTGCGGATATGATCAACGAACAGGAAGGACTTTATACTCTTTTCCTCCGCGGTTTTGAAAACGGGCAGAAGGTAAATGCCAAACGGGTGATCTCCTGTGTAAGCAGATGCTTAAATCCTTATGCAGATTATGAGTCCGTATTGGCCTGTGCGGATAATCCTGACCTGCGTTACATTGCCTGCAATACCACTGAAGCAGGTATTACCTACGATCCTTCCTGCCAGTTTACAGATGTTCCGGCTGACAGCTACCCTGGAAAACTGACCCAGTTCCTTTACAGAAGATTTGAAAAGTTCGGAAAGGAAACCGGAAAGGGCTTTGTTATCCTCTCCTGCGAGCTGATCGATGACAACGGAAAAGAGCTGGAGAAATGTGTTTTAAAATACGCCGGGCAATGGAACCTGGGCAATGAATTCATTCACTGGATCAAAGAGGAGAACATCTTCTGCTCCACTCTGGTAGACCGTATCGTGACCGGATATCCGAGAAATGAAGCTGCTGCCATCTGTGAAGAATTAGGCTATCAGGATAACATCATCGATACCGGTGAAGTCTTCGGCTTCTGGGTCATCGAAGGACCGGACAGCTTAAAGAAAGAACTGCCTTTTGAAGAAGCAGGTCTCCCTGTTATCATCTGTAACGACCACAAGCCATATAAGCAGAGAAAGGTCCGCATTTTAAACGGCGCACACACATCCTTTGTATTAGGCGCTTACCTTGCCGGACAGGATATCGTCCGCAACTGCATGGATGACGAAGTGATCTGCGGTTTTATGAATAAGACTATTTATGATGAGATCATTCCTACCCTGACCCTTCCAAAGGAGGAATTATTGAGTTTTGCATCCTCTGTTACGGAGCGTTTCAAAAACCCATTTATTGATCATGCCCTGTTATCCATTTCCTTAAATACCACCTCCAAATGGAAAGCCCGTGTTATGCCTTCTCTTAAGAGCTGCGTGGAGAAAACAGGCACACTCCCTAAATGTATAACAGCCTCCTTCGCTTTCTACATTGCATTCTACAACGGAATGGACCTTACTGTCGACGGCCTTGTTGCAGCACGTCCTGCAGGTGATGAATACACCATCAAGGATGATAAGCCGATTCTTCAGTTCTTCTATGATCACAAGGATAACGATGCGGCTTCCCTTGTTCATGCAGTTTGCACCAATACTGACTTCTGGGATGAGGATTTAAGTAAAATTCCTGGATTTGAAGAAGCCGTGGCTGGTTATTTAACAGGTATCAAAGAAAAAGGTGCATATGAAGTTATGAAGGAATGTTTAAGCTGATCGGAATAACGAGTACCCATTTATAAATCGTTTTGATTTGATGAAACAAGCACCGGTGTCACCTTGATTGGTGATACCGGTGTTTTAATATGGATGTAAATAGAACAATCCCTTATTCTCCGGATGCAATTTACAGGCTAAGGAAGTTGTCAATATGCAGCAGTCACATTGCCTGACGTTTTGCGCAGGCAGCATTAAGAGGCATAGAACTTTACCACCTTATTATATTCCTTCATAATACTGTGCAAAACATCTACATGTTTAAAATCGCTGTGATATAGAATGTTGATTTCCCGAATCATACTAAGATTTTCTATAGGTAATGCAGTAATTTTCCCTTTCTTTAGTTCGTCCAGACATACGCTCCGTGAAAGTATGGAAACTCCTATATCCCGCCTTATAAGATCTTTAATCGTTGCAATATTATCGACCTCTAAAATGACATTAAAATCATCAAGTGACAGGTTATTACTTTCTAAGTGGGCAGTAAACAGGTTTCTGGTCCCCGATGAGGGTCTGCGAAGAATCAATGGCTCCTTCTGTAATTCATTTATGGTTACCATGCTCTTTTTTGCCAAAAGATTATTGTTTGATACAACCAGCATCAGGGAATCTGTGTCCAGTAGAAGCGAGTTAATGCTGTCATCTTGTACTTTCCCCTCTACAACAGCTAAATCTACCTCATAATTTTTCAGCATATCATAAAGGTTATTTATAGAGTCAGAAATAATTGTTATGCTTGCACCAGGGTTTTTAGAGCTGTACTTTCCTAACACTTCTGCCACTGCATTACTTTCAGCAGTATGGGTAATCCCAACCGTAAGCCGACTTACATGGCGCTGCTCATCCAAAATATTTTGTTCCATCCTCTGATATAGGGCTATGCTTCGCCGGGCATACTGAATCACTATATTACCTTCATTAGTGGGCTTTATATCACTTCCAACACGATTGAAAATTTTAATGTTTAATTCCTTTTCCAATTGCTTTATGTGCTGAGTTACCGCCGGCTGCGTCAAAGAAAGATGTTCTGCCGCGCGTGTGTAACTGTTACATTCGACCACTGCTAATAACGTATAAAGTTTAGTATCAATCATCTTACTCACCTCCAACTATAATGATTTCTTATGACGTACTAAATAATTATAAATATACATTATGCGATTTGTGATTATAATAGTAGCATATCTCAAGAAAGGAGGCAAGAATAATGAGGCAAAAGTTTTTATTTGTATGGCACGTTCTTATTTTTAATGTTATTAAACCGCTTCCATACTCTTCCTACTATTTTAACTATCATTTTCGGTCACCGACACAAAATATTGCTGATTATAATTCAATTTCGCACTACATGGGGATTGTTAAATTCGGAAAGGAACAGTCAGGTTATGCAGGAGTAATCTTAGCAAATATTGCACTTATGTTTTTCTTCTTACCGCTTTGTTTTACAGTGGATTTGGTAAACCATGGGGTACATCTGCTTTCGATAAAAATATCAGTCAATGTAGTTCTTGTCCTAATGGCTATAGTCAAATTTGATATGCTTCGCCTTCGTGACACGCGAAATTATTTAAAACTTCTTTATCTATTTAATTGTCTGGTTACATCATCATATTGGACTTTAACATGCGTGTTTTTAACCGCATTTGAAAATATAGGATTATAGAGGAGGGGTTATCAATGGATCATCTTTTAAGTCATTTAAATGACACAACAATTATTCTTTTATCTTTATCGGTAATATTGCTGGCCGGATTTCTGCTTACACGCATTACAAAGCTGGCAAAACTGCCCAATGTAACTGGTTATATTATTGCCGGAGTTGTGATAGGGCCATATGTTTTGAACTTGATTCCACATGAAATGGTTGAACATATGGGCTTTATCAGTGACATTGCGTTGGCCTTTATCGCGTTTGGTGTTGGGCGCTTTTTTAAAAAAGAGGCTTTTAAAGAAACTGGATTTGGAGTTATAGTGATTACTTTATTGGAATCTTTATTGGCCGGAATATTAGTAACGTTATCCATGCACTACATATTCCATCTAAGTTGGAGCTTTTGTCTGCTCTTGGGAGCGATTGCAACGGCAACAGCCCCGGCAAGCACCATGATTACAATCCGGCAATATCATGCACGTGGGAATTTTGTAAATATTTTATTACAGGTAGCTGCACTCGATGACGCTGTGTGTCTTATCGCTTTCAGCTTAGCCTCTGCTTTTGTCAATACGGAAGCCGGAGCAGGTGTTTCTGCTTTTGAAATCATATTGCCCATGATTTATAATATTGGTGCATTGGTAATCGGTTTTATAAGCGGAGTTTTATTAAGCAAGCTGATGACTCCGGGACGGAGTGAGGATAACAGGCTGATATTAACAATTTCACTTCTTCTTGGAATTGGGGGTCTATGCGCCTCGGTAGATATTTCACCTTTACTTTCTTGTATGCTTTTTGGCACAACTTATATCAATATGACAAAAGACAAAGAATTATATAAACAAGTGGAAAGGTTTACTCCTCCTATTTTGTCTATGTTCTTTGTTGTATCCGGAATGAGTTTGGATATTCGCTCGTTTGGAACTCTGGGGATAATTGGAGCATCCTATTTTGTAATACGGATTGTGGGAAAATACCTTGGTGCTTTTGGGGGCTGTATGATAGCTAAAACAACACCAGCAGTACGAAACTATTTAGGGTTAGCCTTGATCCCACAGGCCGGTGTTGCCATTGGCCTTGCTTTTATGGGGAAAAGAGCGTTGCCCGATAGTATGGGAAATATGTTGCTTACGATCATATTATCCTCTTCGGTTTTGTATGAGTTAATTGGACCAGTCTGTGCTAAAGTCGCTCTAATTCATTCTGGATCTACAAAAAAAGATAAAGTTGAAACTTGTAACGATAAAATTGAGCCAACAACCGATAGAACACAAGAGGGTCAAAATGTTGTAAACTGGACATAGTTATGCGAAATAATAAGTTCATTTAAACAGCAGAGCATACAAAACGGTGAGGACAAAAGCCTCACCGTTCTTATCTGCTGCATTTTTAAGTTATCTTATTAACAACCATAATTCTCGAGAAATTTCCTTGACCATTCTGCGTTATCCGGTCTGCTGTCCTCAATGGTCATCTGGATATATGGTTTTTCTTTTTTCACAAAATCCAGGACTGCATCATATTTCATAACTCCTGTTCCCGGAGCGCCGGATATGATCCGGCCGTCTTCCACTACAAAATCTTTCATATGAAGAACATCTGTATAGCCGCCTAAATCCTCAATGGCTTCCCTTATTACCTGCTCATAATGGCCGCTGTTTTCCACTGACAAGAGATTTACAGGATCCAGGATAATTCTTAAATTAGGCGAACCAATGGTTTTAAGAACCTTCAATGCCTGCTTGGAATTGTATACAATATGGCTCCACACCGGTTCGATTGCCAGAATCACACCGAATTTTTCTGCGCACTCCACAACCGGATGCAAATTGGTGATAAATGTCTGAAGGGCTTCCTCTGTGTGGCAGGCCGGTTCATAACAATATTCCTTATTCGGTGCGCCAGTTTCGGTTCCGACAACGCTGCAGCCTAAAATAGAAGCAAAACGCAGATGGGCGAAATAACGCTCCTGGATTTTTTTGATTTCTTCCGGATCTGGATGGGCCAGATTTAAATAGCAGCCCAGGACTGCGATATCCACATCATGTTCTGCGAATTTTTTACGCAAATATGAAGCATAGCCTGGCGTCAGCGCGGAATTCTCCACGGAATGTTCCTGCACAGTTTTTGCCAGGGCTAAATGGGCACAGGTGAATCCCTGCTCGTGGGCAATCTTCACCCGTTCCTCCAGGGTCCCAGGTGCGACATCATGTAACCGGATCCCGATCTGCATAATAACTCCTCCTTTATCTCACTTCGTAATGATTGATGCTGCTTAACTCAAAGGCTTCCCCTTCCTGGCCGGAAATCTTCACATGATCACAGATAAGGGTGTCTACGTTACTGATGAGAAATCCTTTTTTCCTGCACTCTCCTACTCCGGACAGCATGGCGGGGGCTCCTGTCTTTGCCTCGTCCGCAAAGGAAATATCAACATTTTCAAATTCAATGCGCTCAATTTTACTCTCCGGCAGCCCATAGAGAAAGGAAGCCGCCACATGGCAGTTTTCCGCCTTGATGTTTCTAAAGTACAGCCTCTTGATCTCAGGGGTCCGTTCATCAACAGGAAGGGCCTCTCTGCACTGTACATAATCAGACTTCCCATCAGGATCACAGAAATAAAAGCTGTTTACAACAAATGGTGTCATGACATGATCCATGTGTATGTGGTCAAAATAAATTTCAGAAAGCACAGAGTCCTTTCCCCGGCCTCTTCTTGTCTTGATCCGAAGGCCTCTATCCGTATTGGAAAACAGGCAGCGATCCACTCGGATATTCTTAACGCCTGCACCCACTTCGCTTCCCACAGTCACCGCCCCATGGCCATCTTCCATCAGGCACTGGCGGATCACGATGTTTTCAGAAGGCGTCTGATATCTGCGGCCCATGTAGATTTTTCCAGACTTGATTGCTATGCAGTCATCGCCTAAAGAAAAGTGAAGGCCCAGTATTTCCACATCCTTGCAGGATTCCGGGTCCAGACCATCGGTATTGGGAGAATCTGCAGGATTATGAATATCCAGATTGAGGAATTTTAAGCCCTGGCTGAAATATGGATGAAGCACCCAGGCAGGACTGTTTTTTAAAGAAAAGCCCTGAAGGGTCACGTTTTTACATCGTTCTAAAAATACCATGCGGGGACGGAATGCCACCTTCATCTGGCGGACATTATCCCACCAGTTATCAAAGGAAGCCTGACCATTGATAAGGCCGCTGCCATAGACCACCACATCTTCTACATCGATCCCAGTTATGATTCCTGCAAACATTGGGAGAGGATTTCCTTCCCAGGTACCCAGATTGTAATCCTCTTTTTCATCATAGCTCTCGATCATTCCAGGAAATCTGGGATATTTGTACCGGTCCGTATCTGCCAGAAGTTCCGCTCCCTCAGCCAGCTCAAGCCTTAAATGGCTCTTTAGAAACAGGCTGGTAATACGATATCTTCCTTTTGGAATCAATACCCGGCTGTCCTTCGGACAAGCCATGATAGCCGCCTGGATAAAGGAGGTATCATCCTGGATTCCATCGCCCCTGGCTCCCATATCTTTTACATTTAATGTTACAAATTCATAGTCGGTATGGAAACTGGTTTCTGCTCTTTCCCCATTTCTTTCCAGAGAAATATTATAATCCATATCAGGTTTTAAGTCAAACAACGTAAAGACAACTCGTTTCGTTTCTCCAAAAACATTTCCGTTTACCAGAATCTTTCCCGGCGTCTCAAATTCATAAATCTGCTCCGTCACAGTCTCAAGGGTTACGGACCGTGCCGTTTTAAAAACAATTTTTAATTCCATTCTGACTTCACCTCAACTTTTTCCTATGTCAATCGGATATTCCCAATCCGCGACCCTACTTGATGATGTTAAAAAGGGCGCGGCAATTATTTACCACGCCCATGTTTTTCATTATCCTTTCACGCCTCCTGCTGCGATACCGTCAATAAAGGCATCCTGGGCACAGAAGAATACAATCAGGGAAGGAATAATGGAGATTAGAGACATCGCCAGAATCCGGTTCCACTGGAATCCTACATCACCGTCCATGGACATGCGCAAATAAATGGAATTCGTATATTTGGGCATATCGGAAACGTAAATAAGCGGTCCCATAAAGTCGTTGGAAGTCCACATAAACTGAAACAGTGCAACGGATACCAGCGATGGCTTTAGCATGGGAACAATCACATACCATAAGGTTTTAATGGAACTGCAGCCATCAATTTTGGCAGCTTCCTCCAGCTCCTTTGGCACTCCTCTTAAAAACTGTATCAGCATGAATAAGAAATAGGTATCCCCTGCAAACAGGGAGGGAATCACTAACGGTAAATAGGAATTGGTCCAGCCCCATTTATTGAACATGATATACTGGGGCGCATTTAACACTACCTGAGGCAGAAACAGGGTGGAAATCATAAGAGAGAACCAGATTCCCTTTCCCTTAAATTCAAACCGGCCAAAACCGTAAGCCGTAATCGTGGCTGATACAACGGTGAAAAGAACCTTTGGTATAATAATTTTATAGGTATTGATCATAGACTTAAATAAGTTGATCTTTCCGCCATAATCGACAAACGCATTGGCATACCCATCCGTCACAGGCTTTTTGGGCCAGAACCATGCGCTGGTGAAGATCTCTGCATTTGTCTTAAAAGTAGCACCCACCATCCAAAGCAAGGGATATACCATAATAAAGCCCACAAGGATCAGTACCGTATAGCGGACCATCGAACTGATTTTTCTCCTGGTTTCCTTCGTCATATCAGCTGCCTCCCTCCTCATCTGAATAGTAGACCCACTTCTTCTGGCTTATAAACGCCACTGCAGTAAAAGTCATGACAATGAGGAACAGGATCCATGCCTGCGCACTTGCTATTCCCATCTTATGGCGCAGGAATGCGTTGTTGTATATCAGGATTGAAATCAAAGTGGTGGCTCCGTTTGGCCCACCCTTTGTCACAAGGAAAGGTCCGTTAAATTCCTGGAACGCCTGGCAGAGCTGTGTAATTAAATTGTAGAAAATAACTGGGGTAATTAAGGGAATCGTAATTTTGAAAAACTGGGTCCACTTACCGGCTCCGTCAATGGACGCTGCTTCGTACAAATCCTCGGAAACTCCTTTTAAAGCCGCAAGAAAGATTACCATAGCAGAGCCAAACTGCCAGACCCTTAAAAGCACGATAACCGCTAATGCAGTACCACCACTTGCCATCCAGTTAATTTTTTCTATGTTGAATACACCAAGGACTGCATTAATCAGACCGTCCGTATTGAATACCGCCCTCCACAGAATTGCAATGGCTATGGAGCCGCCCAGAATAGACGGGATATAATAGGCTGTCCTGAAAAAATTAACTCCCTTTAATTTAAAATTCAGAATATATGCGACGAACAAAGCAAACGTCAGCTTTAAAGGTACGTCAAAAATTGCATATTTAAAGGTGACGACAAAGGCTTTTACGATATCAGAATCAGTAAAAACCTTCTGGTAGTTCATCATGCCTGTCTTTGTAATGCCGTTAAATAAGTCATAATTTGTAAAGCTGTAGTACAGCGAAGAGGCGAACGGATAAACCTTAAAAAGAATAAATCCAATTAGCCATGGTAAGATGAAAAAGAACCCTGCATTGCTTGCCAGGACCTTGCGGATACCCTTTGACTTCATTCTTTTATCCCTCCTGTTTTTTTAATATGATATATTGCGCGTTGACCATTTCCCATAAACCTGTGCATGCATCTTTATCATTACTATCCGTACTTTTCCATATAAGTTCCCCGAAACCGCTGTATTTCTCCCTTTGTAACACGCCTGTATTACATGCCTTTAAAATGGAATACCCGATTTCAAGAGCCTCAGGAGAATTCGGAAGCTCCTTTATTTTCTCTCTGACAACCGCTTTAAACAAATCCTTCAATTCCCTGTAATATTCATAGATTTCCTCTGACATCTGGCTGATTGTTTCTATGAGAGCAATCAGGCCGGTCCCTGTGATCTTTTCCTCTTTCCGAAACAAAGCCGTAATCTCATTATAATGTTCTTTTCTTTTATACCTTGTCTCATATGCTGTTACAAAGGGCATAAGTTCCAGGGTCCAGGCCCTGCTGTCGGCCAGAGTCTCGATCAACTGTCCGTATCGTTCGTCACCGGTCTGATCAAGCGCAAAAAAGCAGGCCAGGCAATCTTGTGCCGGAAGGCTCTCGGTCAGCTCCTTAAGAACTTCCTCTCTGCCAAGATACGCCAACACAAAATCCTTACCGGTCTCCTCACCAACAGATTCATACCTTTGCACAGCCCCCATAAACCGGTATGGGTCCCATATCTTATCACTACATTCCATAACGTCTGCCTGCTCTTTTCTTTATGAGAGCCGCCATAATAGTATGGCGGCCCGTATGAACTATGTAACACTTATTCAAACTGCTTCATTCAATCCACATTCTGCGTTTCTTTTAAGTTCTTATTAATTTTCAAGAGTTTCGGTAACCGCCTTGATCAGCTCGCTTGCCGCCTGCTCTGAAGTAAATTCCCCGGTACTTAACTTACCGAATACTTTATAGTAAGCCCCATCCGGATCTGCTTTTAAATCGTTGTGCTCAAATTTGCTGTCCAGGATGAACTTACTGTAGTTCATAACCTTTGTATTGGCCTCAATGGTCAGAGGATCACCCAGGTTGTTATCCGCAAGAATCTTTAAGCCTTCGGCAGAGTTTGGGATGCCTCTTTCAGTGGAACAAATCTTAACGCCTTCCTCCTCATTTAACAGGAAGTTGATAAGCATAGCCGCTTCCTTGGGATGCTTGGAATTTCCGGCAACTGCAAACGCCATGGAAATCTTTGTAAAGCCTCCATCATAATCGCCCATTTTAATAAAGTCACCGACTACAAATTCCTGGCCCGGCTTATTTACACTGCCTTCCAACGCAGCCTTGAATTTGGAAGCGGAGGAATCCCACTCAAAAATGCCTGCGTACTTGCCATCAATCCATTTTGCATTCTTATCAAGAGAATCCGCCATATCGCCACGGATAGCCATTGCCGTCGGAGTAACATGCTTTTCCTCTAAGGTCTTAAAGAAATCCATGCCGTCCTTTACTTCTTCTTCCGTGTAATTAACCTTGCCATCCTCAACCCAGTTCTTACCGTACTTGGATTCTAAGTAATATACAAAAAGAATTGCACGGTCATATTCGCCTAATGCCATGGGATACATATCAGGATCATAGGCCTTAAACGCCTCGCCTGCCGCATATAAGGAATCTAAATCCGTAGGAATGTCGCAGCCCACCTCTTCAAATGCCGTCTTGTTCCAGTAGAACACTCTTCCTGTGGAAGAAATCGGAACAGCCATTAGTTTATTGTCTGCCTTGCAAAGATCAAGACTCTCTTTGGAAAACTGTGTCAAATCAAGAACATCAGCGTAATCTTCCAGATTTGCAAAGGCTGTCCCGCCCTGACTATAGGATTCGATCCAGTTCCAGTTGATCTGCATAACATCAGGAGCGTTTCCACCCAGAATGTTTAAGGACTGCTTCTCTTCCCATCCAGTCCATGCGCCATACTCAGGAGCTACCGTGATGTTGGGATATTTGGCTTCAAATGCCTTTATCGCTTCCTCTGTTGCAGCATGTCTGCTGTCGCCGCCCCACCAGGAAAACCGAAGTTCTACCGGCTCTGCAGAGGCTGTCGGTTCCTCTGCTTTTGTCTCGCTTTCAGCAGCCGTCGTTGCTGCCGACGTTGCAGTCACAGCCGACTTGTTCCCCCCACAGGCACTTAAAGACATCGCCATAGCAGCCGCCAGACCCATCGCAGCCCACTGTTTGATTTTTTTCATAGTTTTCTCTCCTTTTTCTTACCCTCATAATTGAGTTCTTCAAAGCCCTGTGTAAGTGGTTCCACTTTTTCTACATTTTCTGACATGTTTGCGTAAGCGCTTACACTCTGCTTTTTCCTTATTATAACATCCATCTACTTATATTTCATTTCAAATCCCGCACAAAACATTGCAAATATTGACATCCTATGGTATAATTTTAGTATAAATATCTAAGGAATTTACGGTCTATGAAAGTACTTACCTCTTTTTCAGATGGAATTGATCAATGCATTGCCTCCCGGTATTTCTCTATCGTACATCACCACAACGAATCGGGAGTTTTAAGCATGCACAGCCATCGCTGCCACGAAATTCACTTTTCCCTAAGCGGAGGCAGCACATTTCTGATCGATAATAAAAATTACTTAATCGAACCGGGGAGCCTGTTCATGATCAGCCAATATGAAAAGCACCAGCTGCTGCAGATGGATACCTCCAGCCCTCAGGAGCGTTTTGTAATATTCATAGATCCCTCCTATCTGGAGAGCATCTCCACGCCGCAGACGGATCTGACGTACTGTTTTACCCACAGACCTGAGAGATCTTCCCACCGTATCGCGTTAACCCATGGACAGCAGCGGCATTTCACGTATTTTTTTTATAAAATAGCCGTGGAAGAGGGATTCGGCCAGGATGTGGTGGAACGTTCTGCCTTTGCCGAGTTTATGGTTTTCATGACAAAATTGGCTTCAGAGGCCTTTCTTGGAAAGGAATCGTTAGAACAGAAACAGTATTTCAGCAGTAAAGTGACCGACATCATCGCCTATATCCATCACAACATCGATTCCCCGTTGAGCATCGGAGATATCGCGGCCCATTTTTATTTAAGTACCTCATACCTTTGCAGGCTGTTTAAGAAAAGCACCGGTACCACCATCAATTCCTACATAATCTCCCGCCGCATCGAACTGGCCCAGAAGCTTCTGTCAGGCGGCTACAGCGTCAATGAGGTTTACAGCATGTGCGGATTTAACGACTACAGTAATTTTTTTAAAGCTTTTACAAAAAAAGTGGGGATTTCACCGAAGAAATATTCTCAGAATAGTTTAAGATAATATGGTTTGGGGATTGGAGCCCGGTAATCCGGGACCCAATCCCCATTTGTATTCCTGTTTCTTTATTGATTGTATACCCAGCCGGTTCTTCTCATCTCCGTATAGGCAAGCAGGAAGGGTCCTACCCCTTTGGCATCATCTTTAACAATGGGCTCGGACATGTAATAATCATAAGTTCCGTTTCTCTTCTCTTTGCCGCCAAGTCCGGCCACCAGGCAGATTCCTCCCAGGCTTATATTCCCCTCTTCCAGATGAAGATAGGTATCGCAGATTCCCTGGAATGCCTTTTTACCATATCCGGCATAGGACTTTGGTAGATAACCCAAACGGACTCCCTTTAAAATAGCATAAGAGAAAATCGCGCTTCCGCTGGTTTCCAGATAATTCCGGTCCATGCCGCCAAAGTTAACCACCTGATACCACATACCGCTTTCATCCTGGTATTTTAACATGGAGTCTATCAGGTCACGGAATGCCGCCTCCATCTCCTTTAAGCTTTCCTTATCCGACGGTTCGGACTTGTCCATGGTATCTAAAAGGGCCATGGCATACCAGCCTAACGCTCTCAGCCAGAAATTCTGGGACAGCCCAGTCACCTTATCACACCAGAACATCTCTCTGGAAGAATCGTACGCATGGTAGTAAAGGCCGGTTTCCGTATCCCTCATGATCTTCATCACATTGGCAAACTGGCTGTAAATATCTCCGCAGTTTTCCTTTTGATGAAACCGGGTTTCGTATTCCATATAAAATGGCTGACACATGTACAGACCGTCAAGCCAAACCTGGTTTGGATAAATATTCTTATGCCAGAAATTCCCCTCTTTTGTCCGAGGCATCTTTCCGATCTGGCTGTAAACCAGATCAATGGCTTTTCTGTATTTTTCCTTTCCCGTCAGGTCGTAAAGCTCGAACAGAGTTTTTCCCGCATTGACATTGTCGATGTTCCGTTCTTCCACATCATATCCGTCAATGCTCCCATCCTCTCTCACCCTGTAATCGATAAATGTATCCGCAAAATCCAGATATTTTAAATCTCCTGTAATGGCGTACATTTCTAAAATGGATTTGATCATACAGCCGTCTATGTAATTCCATCCGGCCTTCTCCCCCTGAAGCAGCTTCTCAATGTTCCATACCGGACGGTCCGGTGTGCTCTTTTCCATCAGTTCATTGATGTATCTTTCAATTGCATCCATGTTCTTCTTCTCCTTGCCTTCTGTCCCTGTTTGTCCCCTTAAGCGTTCGTTTCGCTATGGTCATTTTAATACAAGCATAACCGTAAAAAACCCGGTTGTCAAATTCCATTATTAAAAAGACTATAAAAAAATGGCGGGATACAGCCGGGAATTTACTAAAAATCCCGTTTGCTCTCGCCAATCATTCTATTTCAGTTCATTAAAAACCCAATTCCTCATCCACAAAGATAATTTCGCACTTCATGCCCATAGGAGCCCGGTCGATCACCGCCGTTATGCGGCAGATCCGTTCAGGGCTGTTGCAGTCATAACACTTGTCTCCCTTTTGGGCGCACGGTGTCTTTGCATGGATTCTTTGGGCATTATGCGGAGCAGCCACATTCCTGCTACGGAAAATGGCGTCCTCTAAGCTGGGGGTAATTTTGTTTTTGCCCACAACATAATAGCATGTCTGAGGTCCAAAAGCGGTCATAGCGACCCGGTTTCCGGTTCCGTCGATGTTAACGATCTGCCCGGTCTCGGATACGGCATTGGCGCTGGTTATATAGATATTGGCACAGTTAGCCAGGTGCCGCACATCTCTGGAAGGAACCTTGTTGTGCCACACCACGGCATTGTTCTGCAGCAGTGCTTCATATAGACCCATTTCCAAAAGGGTCACGCTACCGCCAAATCCAATGGTCTGGTTCTTTAAGGCGTCCACAAGATAATCACGTGCTTCTTCTTTTGTAGGAAAAAGCTGTGTGGAAAACCCGTGTTTTTCAAAATTTTGCCTGATCACCGTATATTCCATATTCACCTCCAGCTGAATCTGACCCAATTATCTCACAAGCATCTTGCTGATCTGATACTGGTCTTCCGGGATGTCCTTTGTCATGCTAAGGGCTTCCTGAATATCGAAATCCTGGAATTCTCCATGCTTATAGCCTACGACACGGTTGCTC